>JACCDW010848993.1_pt1 | contig 37345 bp, 62 predicted proteins | sample 7449781 | NCBI WGS metagenome assembly JACCDW01 (sample SAMN15323449, study PRJNA562643) | freshwater metagenome | isolation source: river surface water | place: USA:Blue River Watershed | collected 2017-08-18 | reverse complement strand
TCTAACATAAACCCACCCCGCAGTATCAGTGCATCTTCTTTGCGCTTGCACGTGGCAATTTCTTCATCGCCTTCACCCACCGCATAAGTACCATCTTCGTTTTGACACATCCATCTATCGCTCATGTGTTCTTCTCCTTTAGTTTGGCTTCGATGGCCCTATAAAATACACTTCCCCTGTCGCTGTAACATTCCCACACTTCCTCATCCGTCAGCCCAACCCATTCATGTTCATGTTTTGCAGTTTCATCGACACGTTCTTGCGATATGTCGATGGCGTGTACACGTTCAGGCTGCGCCAGTCGGTCACGCAGGGCTTCTATTAACTTCAGACCATTTACTTGTGTTTGACCGCCACCATAAAAATACTCAACTGCTTCCAACGCCATCTGCATTAGTTCACGGTCAGTCATCGGTCATCCCCATATCCAATGTAAATGCCAATGGCTACCACGACAGCCAGCAACATGAATAACTCGATTAGCCAGTTCATATCGACTCTTCTACCCGGATGATTACCCGCACTGGCTTGGCCTTGGCAAACCAGTAAGCATCGGTATTTAAGAAGGTCTGAGCATCCTTGCGTGTGCGGAATGTCATGGTTTTGAATGGTATGACAAACTGGTAGTGCAGCAGGTCAGGGCGTTGAACGAACCTGCCCCGCTTGTCTTGCAGAGCCCAACAGCGAATCTTGATCATTTGTCCCTCCAAGCAATGAAGCCTATCAAGACAAAGACTAGCACCACAAACCACGCCAGTTCTTGTGCTGTCTCTGCGGCCTGCCCTGACCTTACCCACCAGTCCGTTTGGTTCATCGGGCCACCTCATCGACTATGCGCTGGATCATCGAACAGTGGTGCCGTAACTCAGTGGCAACCCCGTCAATGTCCTCCCAGTTGGGTTTATAGGCATTACGGCAAAGACGATTCAGGTCAGTCATTAACTTGTTCATCTGCACTACATGACTGCCAACGTCAAACAACATTGGATCAATGTCTTTCATATCAGCCCCCTGATTGATTAGTCTAAGTGTGATGCTTGGTCTAGTTGTAGCCTGCGTTCCTTGGCCTTGGTTAGTAGGTCTGCTACCTCTTTGGCCTCTTGCCTGATCCGATTCAATCTCTCGGTCAATTTACGCTCTATCACTAGGCTTTCTAACGCTAAATCTAAAGCCTCTTGGATACTGTATTCACGCTGTACATTCATGGTTAACCTCCGTAGATTAGGTATGTGTAAACGTCTACACACTATGAACCGTATACCTATTTCGTACCCGTGTCAAGTAGTTTAGTAGGTACTTTCCCTAATCTATGTCTGTGGACAAGTCTGTGAATTAGTTGTGGATAAGTGCTGTGTTACAATGCTCCCTACTATATGTCTTATATGCCTACATCTAGAGGGTTTACATCTACGTAGTACTTATCAATTCTAGAATGTAAACATAGCCTAGATAAAAAATCATCTAGTTAACTAAAATTCTAGGGTTATAGGTGGGTAGTATCTAGGTTTAGGTTTAATCTAGATTTAGGACATATAGGGCGATTGGGGACAACTTTGGGCGCATGGCTAATGCGACCACCAGTGAGCATTGGGCACACGCGCATAGTCAATGCGACCTCTAGTGGCGATTGACGAAAAATGATGGCGAAAACGCTTGAAAGTGAAAAACGATTAAAAAGCCCGTGAAGGGCATAAAAAAAGCGGGGAATGGTAAGACCACACCCCGCCATTGAAAAGCCCGTGAAGGGGCTTAAAACGCGCCGAATACTATAAAAATGAACCCATAAAAGAATGGCGCGACAAGAATGGCGATTAAAATGGCTTTTTCGTCACTCATTTTCAGTCACTCCCATGCAAGCCGTCCCCATGCTATTTAAAAAATCGGCGGCTGGATCGCTGGATTGATCGTATAAAATCGGCGCACCATTTTCGGTTATGACCGCGTAGTGATCGATAATGCCTGAATCTAAGCCAGCGGCGAGTGCATCATCTATTCGGGAAATCGATCCGCAATCGATAAAAACAAGGTATTTAGCCATTATGCAGCCCTCGCGATTGGAATCACCCGGCGGGCAATGCTATCGGCTAACTTCTCGCGGGTACCGTGAGCCCGAAAGCCGATAATCGCGTCACGATCCGCTCGCGCACATAGTCCGCACGATTTGCAGGTGACATCGTCACGGCTCTGAGCCGGGCATACGATAATTTTACGACCTTCGGGGGTGTAGGTTTTTTCGGGTGTATCGATTGGAACCACGACCACAACCGGCCCGGCTTTTAACTTCGCAAGGGTATCGGCCTCGCTGGCGTTATCGGCGGATAAGTTAACCGTGAACCCTGCGCGATTAGCCGCTCGAATGGCTCGCACGGCCTGAGTGCTTTTCTTGTGAGAGTAAGTAAAACCCCGTTTTCCCATATTGGATAAAACGAGAGCCGCTAGCGCTTTAGAGTCTACCTTCTCACCCTCTCCCGGTAGATCACCGGCGATATTATGCCGCCATAAAGTACCTTGAGGGAGAGCCGCGACCTTCTCGCATAATTGCGACCATTCAATCCCGTCACGCTCGACCCGGTTCCAAGCCAGTGACGTATAGTAGCCCTCGGCATAGCATGAGGCCCGATAATGCGGGCATGAGGGCGGGCAAGTGTCACGGCCCGAGTAGGTTACGGGAATCGGCCCGGTTTTAGAATTGCTAGACTTTAAAACGAAAATTACGGCCTGAGCCGCTTTTGATTTTTGCATGATAAGCCCCTTCGATTAGGATCGCCGGATCAATTCCCGGCCCGCTGCCCCCTATCGTGAGACAAGGGGCAAAAGGCCGGAAACTAATCAAGCCGTGAACCGGCGTGGCAATCGATACCCGAATTGCGGAGTACCTGAGCAAAAGCGCCTGAATAAGCCGCTTTGCGCTCTACACTTTGCCCGAATTCGCTCACCCATATGCATAAGCCCGAAGGATAATGCGAGCGTGCTAACCCTTGTTTTTTCGCCCAGCGACCGAAGGCTGTGTTACCGGCGAAAGCGATCCAAGCGAACCCGCAAGCGCCATCGTCTACACATTCGATAGGCTCACCCGTAGAAGTACATACAACCATCGGGATAGGCCTGCACTCCCGTCCGGCTTTAATCCCAGCCGCATGAGCGACACCGATGAGAGCGGAAAAACCCGCGTTGCGCTCAGTGCGAAGCCGGGTATCGTGAGCGATTTTCTCGCGCAGTGATGAGAATTCTTGAGTGTGCATGATTAAACCTCTTTCGATAGATCATTAATGACTTTAGCGGTTAACAGCGCTCCAATCATGCCGATGGCCCATAAAGCCCATGCAATCGGATCGTGAAATAGGATAAAAAAAGCGATAAAACAAGCCAGCGAATTAAAACCTAGGATTGAAGCGAGAGTTAAACCGATTTTTAAGTCTGAAGACATTTTGAACCCCTCATATAGTGTTTAGGAATTTATAAGATAGCACGTTATCGCGTTTAGTGCCTCATATATACATACATTTTTTTTTATAGGATTTTTATCTACGATAGTCTTTTACTATATGTAGGTGTTCTTATATACATATAGGACATTAAGGACAGACGGCGAGATCGGGGGGGATTGACCACCCGCGCTTTAGTCGCGGTGCACAATATGGGACATGACACCCTTGCTGTTGTTAGCCTTTCCCCTGCGCAATCATGGCAATTAATGCCTCTCCCCCGCGTGATTCTTTTGCCCGTGCAAATTTGGCGATCAAATGGGTTTGGGGTCGCGTTTTTCAGTGCCCCACAACCCTCCCCGCCCCAAGGAAAAATCAGGTTTTCCTATAATGGCTACGGGTGCGGTAACAATCTGTCTGGCAACGCTGAGATCGGTTGTTGTACACAACCGCACCCACCATTTATGCTAATATCTGTCCATATCGTTTAAGGAGGATGTATGGAACAGATGTATAAAATAGAAAAGAACGTACCGATACCGCAGCCGAGAAAGAGGTATTCGTATCCGTATGCTCAGTTGCAGGTGGGGGAGAGTTTTTTGGTTACCGGCATGAAGATGCAGTCCTTATCCAACATGAATCTGAGGAATGGGAAGTCTTTGGGTAGACGCTTTGTTTGCCGCAAAGAGGGTGATGGCATACGGATATGGAGGATTGAATAATGGGCCTTACAGACCAATTAGAGCCTACGGCTAAGTTACGGATCGTGAAGGTGTTGGAGGAGTATGTGCTTCAGCAGTGGTGGAGTAATGCTGTGAACGTCAGGATGGGGCCAGCGCAGATGATCAAGGGCGAGTGGAGAGACATCCCTGTGGTGGAAGACGAAGGTGAGTGAGGTGTTGTTTGCCTTTGCCGTTGGCCTTGTCTGTGGCTACGTGCTTGGCATTGTGATGGGAGAGGATAGATGACCGTACCTACCAATGTGGCACCTGATGACGCACGGCATGACTACATAGCCCGTGTCTACAAGATGAGCCATGCTGAACTCTTTGCCGAACTCATGAGGGTGCATACCGAGGCTAATCGGCTGGTTAATGACGCTGTGGCTGCCGAGAGGCAGGCGTGTATTCAGGTCTGTGAAGATTATGTAAGCGAAATGGACAGTAACTACCAAGAATTAGGCCATGAGATTGCCGGAACAATTGAGGCCAGAGGTAAACCAGAAAGACAGCAGTAATGACTGTGCGGGGGTTTGATGTAAAGAAGACGGCGCAGGCTTGGTTTAAGCAAGCGTCTAATCTGGATAAGGATTACTTTTGGCGCTGCATGAAAAGCCATAAGGAAAACTCTAAACCTAATGGAGACTATCCTTATTGTGGTATACACGCTGAAACGTATAAACTAATGGTTAACCACCCTTGGGGTCAGGAGTATCTAAAAATTGTCAAACTTAAATAAGGTTCTCCCTCAGATTGCTCCCATGTGTACCGATATGTGGGAACACTTCACCACCCTTAGAGACTACGCACAAGAATGTTCTTCCGTAGTTGAGATGGGGGTAAGAGGCGGATGCTCTGCCTACGCCTTGGCTGCTGGTTTAGAGGCCAGCCCCTACAAAGGCAAGTGGATGCTCTACTTGGATATTAACGCCTGCCAAAACCCGAAGTTAGAGGAACTGTGCAAACTCTCTGACATCAGCATTGAGTTTAAGCAGGCAGACTCTAGGCACGTTGATATACCCACCTGTGACTTACTCTTTATCGACACCCTGCATACCTATGGGCAATTGAAGGTGGAGTTGGAGTTACACCACTCCAAAGCCAAGCAGTACATCATCATGCACGACACCGATGCCCCTTGGGGGTTTAAAAACGAAGTTGATGATGGCTCACCTGATCGCGGTCTTTGGCCTGCTATCGAGGAGTTTGAAAAGGAACACCCTGAATGGCAGGTGCATGAGCGATTCCGTAACTGCCACGGGTTAACCATACTGTCTCGCGCATGAAGTTTGACACCAAGAAGTTTTACCAGTTTTGCCGCAACCTAAAGATTGAATCCAAAGAACAAGGCATGATTACCTTAGGGGAAACCCTATTAGGTACGCAGACCTATGTGATTGATGAGGTAGCCAAGGGCTTAGAAGACAACATTCATTTCTTTATTGTGCTTAAAGGCAGGCAGTTAGGTATCACCACTATCAGCCTTGCTATGGATTTGTACTGGCACTTCTTAAACCCCGGTATGCAAGGCACGCTTACAACCGATACGGAGGAAAACCGTGAACAGTTTAGAAGCACCCTACAGATGTACATGGACGGACTACCAAAGGAATACAAGATTCCTCTCATGTCCCACAACAGAAACCAGATGGTTCTCAAAAACCGATCAAGAATGTTTTACCAAGTCGCAGGCACAAGATCAAAAGGCACACTGGGACGCGGTAAAGGTATCACTTTCTTGCACGGCACTGAGACTTCTTCTTGGGGTGACGAAGAAGGACTTGCCTCTCTTCTCGCCTCCCTCGCAGAAACAAACCCCCTCAGATACTATATGTTCGAATCCACCGCCCGTGGGTTCAATATGTTCCATGATATGTGGGTAACAGCCAAGAGAGCGCGTACCCAAAAGGCCATATTCTGTGGCTGGTGGCGCAATCAACTCTACGCTGCTGACGCAAACTCAGATGTATACCGCGTCTACTGGGACGGGAAACTCTCCGCAGAAGAAAAAGAATGGACGCGAGAGATCAAAAAGATTTACAACTACGAGATCAATAGCCGCCAGATGGCTTGGTGGCGCTGGAAACTGCACGAAGGACTCAAAGACGAAGGCTTAATGTACCAAGAGTTTCCTCCCACAGAGGACTACGCCTTTGTAATGACCGGCTCATCGTTCTTTTCTACCAGCAGATGTACTGATGCTATGAAAGTAGCCAAATCTATAGACGCAAACTATTACCGTTTCTCTATGGGGGCAAACTTTCAAGATACTGAGTTACTACAGTCTACCGCACGGCTTGCCACGATGACGATTTGGGAGGAGCCAATAGACTCTGCCTACTATGTGATCGGTGCTGACCCTGCCTACGGCTCATCCGATTGGGCTGACCGCTTTTGTGTGCAGGTCTACCGCTGCTACGCCGATGGGCTAGATCAGGTGGCTGAATTTTGCTCATCAGAACTCAATACCTACCAGTTTGCGTGGATTATTTGCTACTTGGCTGGCGCTTATAAGAACTCAACCTTAAACCTAGAAGTCAACGGGCCGGGGCAGGCAGTCATTAACGAGATGCGTAACCTTAAACGGCAGGCAACCGCTATGGGTGGCTCTGATGCGGCAAGTCTACACAACGTGCTAGCCAATATGCAGCACTACCTTTGGAGGCGAAATGACAACTTTGGTGGGGTGTCAAACAGTATTGGGTGGGTGACTACTCACTCCAGCAAAGAACGGATGCTCAATTACTTCAAGGATTACTTTGAGCGTGGTATGTGTAATGTGTATTGCATAGATTTACTAGATGAGATGAAAGGTATAGTACGTGACCAAGGGACGATTGCAGCGTATGGAAGGGGAAAAGATGATCGCGTTATTGCTTCAGCGCTGGCCTGTGCAGCCTATGCAGAGCAAGTCCAGCCAAGACTCATTGCCCAAAGACTTACCCGTGTCAAGAAAGAAGCCCAAGACACAGCCGCCACAAATCCTGAAGGAGAGCAGGTTAGGAAACAGGTCAATAACTACCTCAAGGCACTTGGCTTTTAGGTATGGATACGGTACTGACTAAGCAAGAGATTATTCGCAGACTTGGGATCATGCGCTCTAAGCGCAAGCGTGGCTTTACCATGCGAATGTTTGCAGCCTTTGCCGCCATAGGCTACCGGCACATGGAGTCCATTACCCGTGACGGATCAAGCACCTTTACCGAACTAACCCAAAGAAAACTAAGTAAGGCACTTTTGGCCTTGGAAAAAGGCGAGGCTGGCCCAAGGATAGACATTCTTGGGCGCAAGTTTATCGACTTTCACCCCAAGCCTAAACCCGTTTTGAAGCGAGCAATGGGCATAGAAATGACCCCTTCTGGCATCAAAATAAAGGTGGGAATCACCAATAAATACGATTTTTCTAAACCGCGACTTGATGACGCATTGAAAAAAAGGGGCTAATATGGCAGTGATGAACGACTATAAGTGTCCGGCTCACGGGTACTTTGAATCGCGTGAAGCGGTATGTCCTCATGGGTGTACCGATGTACAAGTGGTTTTCTTGCAGCCTGTAGGTATGACAAGTGATCGTACCAAGGGTAGCGACAAAACCCTGAAACAACTTGCACTGGACTTTAAGATGAGCGATGTGAAGTCTGTCAAACATGGTGAGGCGCAACCGCCACGGTTTGCAAAGCCTGACAATCCATTTGCCCCACGATGGGGTTCTCCGGGTGACCTTGGCGGATTTAACTTGCGCTCTGTCGGAGGCGAAAACGTATCCGGCATTGGTGCAGTCAAAGAATCATCAAAACTTACGGGGCCGCGTATTGGCAGTTACATTGCCGACCATCAAAACTTAAAAGTTGAAAAATGAGAATACCTACCGACCCATTAGAACGCGAGATGTTCTACATGGACATTATGCAAAAGTGCATGGTGTCTATGGAGTCCAGACGCACGGAAGCAGAAGGCTTGCGATCCTACTACCTGTTTGGTTCAGGGCCAGAAGAAGCGCCAGCGCAATATAACAAAATCTTCCCGCACATAGATCAACTATCTGCGTTTATGTATGCAGCAGATTCTACACGCTTTTCAATTAACATTGGAGCAAGTGAGTCTGAAGAGTATCAACGCATGGTGCCTGTTTTAACCAAGGCGCTCTACGATTATTGGTTAAATAGCAACGCAGATCAGGTCTTTGGGCAAGCGCTTAACTGGTCATTTTGCTACAACACTACCTTTGTAAAACCAGTTTGGCGCAACGGCATCCATCCGTACATGGTGGAGCCTGCTGCCATTGGCGTGTTGCGCGAAGATGTGCCGTATACGGATCGGCAAGAAGCCATGATCCAGCGCTACTACATGACTAAGAGCGAATTGTTCTCAAGGCTCTGGTCGCATCCCAAGCGTGATGAATTGGTGCGCCGCATCACCTTCTCTCAGCAAGAAACGTCTGACAATGCTTCTGGTATGGATCGCGTGATTACGTCTGCAACCAATCCTACCATTTACGGAAACATTAACTTAAACCTTACTGGCGTAAACCGTTACGTGCCCATGATTGCCGAAGACACGGTGATGATGCACGAACTTTGGATTTACGATGATGAGATTGATGACTACCTATGCGTCACGATTGCTGACCCAAGCGTAGTGATCTTTGATCGCCCTGCCAAGATGATGTTCTTGGAAGGCGAAGTACCTTTTGTTCAGATTTCTCCTAACCCGCAATACGATTACTACTGGGGGCAGTCTGAAGTACAGCGCTTAATCTTCTTGCAAGACATGAGAAATAAGCGCACTACCCAGATCATGCAATTGCTGGACAAACAGGTAGACCCACCCACCGTATTACAGGGGTTCGGCGGTCTTTTAGATGAGAAAACCTTTGCCCTACGCCGTGCCGGTGGCCTATTGGCTAACGATATGCCCAATGGCAAGGTAGAACAGTTTGCTCCAGACATTCCAAATGACATATTCCGTGAAATTGCTGAGATTGATGCCATGTTTGCGGAGGCTTCAGGTATCGTTTCCGTTCTACAAGGCCGGGGTGAAAGTGGTGTTCGTAGTGCCGGACACGCCTCCCAACTGGCTAGACTCGGCTCTTCACGGGCTAAAAAGCGTGCTTTGGTCATTGAAAGCGCCTTGGAGAAACTGGCTACCCTCTATTTGAAGATGATGATGGTATATGATGATACCGTTTACATCGATGAAAAGGGTAATAAGTTTATAGCAAAACAGTTTACCGATGACTTTACGGTAAAAGTTGATGCTCACAGCAACAGTCCTATCTTCATGGAAGACCAGCGCGAGATGGCTTTCAGCCTTTATCAGGCTGGAACAATAAGCAAAGAACGCTTGATCGAGATGATCGATCCTCCGATGAAGCAACAACTGCTTGAAGACCTGAAAAAGCAGACTCAAACTGTACAAACGCCTCAAAGCCCTGAGATTCCTCAAGGCCAAGAGCCAATCGCACCTCAACCGGGAGAGATAGATGGCGGCCCTGCCTAACCAACCAGAAGGAAACCTACGTAGCGGAGATCAACCCCGCGCTACCGAAACGTCCATCAAGGATACTGAGCGCGGCATGGGGAGAATCTCCTATACACGCCAAGCACAGCGTGGAAACTTCCCCAAAACTTCATACGGTACTCGTTACATGAGGAAATCATAAGTGGCGAAAATGCGGTCACGCCCTTTTTTTTGGTTGACACTATAGTTTGTCTCAATTGAAAATCCGCACATCATAGGAACAGGATCACTCATGGCTGTTTCAAGTAAAGAAATGCTGGATATGCTCAAGTCTGAGCAACCTCAACCAACGCCGCCTCCTAACGAGCAGGCTAGCCAAACTGCACCCATGCCCTCCCCGATGACTACGCCTGAGCCGCAGTCGGGCAACATGGAGCAAGCACGTTTGAACGTAATGATGGCGCTGGATATGATCCAAAACGCATTGCAAACCTTTGGTCTTCAGTCTGAAGAGGGTATGGCACTTCAGGACGTTGTTGGAAAGATTACCGCTAAGTTCGGAGAGCGTGAGTCTGACACCCGTCAACTCATGCCAGCAGAGATAATGAATTTGATTCAAACCTTGCCGCAGGCCGGTGGTGCAACGCCTGAAGCAAGAGCAGTTGCAGCAGCACCAGCACCCGGAACTCAACAACCTCCATTACCCATTTAAGGAGAAGTAAATGGAACTCTTCAAACCCCGTGGAAATTTGGCTCCACGCCGACCCACTGATAACACCCAACAGAACGGTCAAATCGTTAACACTCCGCGCTTTGCAGAGTTTGGCGGCTTAACCGCACCGAACAAAATCGGCCCCAAGAACAAAATGACTCTTGGCAAACCCGGTGACGGAAAAAAAGTCATCTAATTGACAGAAAGGGGCTAACAAAATGTCATTAGAGAATCTATCCGTAGAAGCACAACAAGAGTTGGCAATGCTTGCAAAGACTTTGGCTGAAGACCCAAAGACGCGCAGATCATTTCTTCAACTTACAAAACAGGTACGCCCGGATGTTCCAATCCCTGAGATTGAAATTGAAGAGCGTACTAACTCTGTCCTCCAGCAAGCCGAAGACCGTGTTAAGTCTCTTGAAGACAAACTACGGGCTAAGGAAGCACGGGAAGAGTTAATGAAACGCCGCGATACCCTAATCAAGAAGGGTCTTGTTCAGTCTGAAGAAGATATTAAGGACGTAGAGAAGATCATGGTTGAAAAAGGAATCGCAAATCACGAAACCGCTGCTGAATACCATTCATGGATGAAGCAAGCGGCAGCGCCCACACCATCACAGTTTCCTCAGCCTGTAATGTCCAAGTTTAATACCAAGGACTTTATGAAGAACCCTGTTGGTGCGGCCCGTGACGCGGCTCATGCAGCATTAAGTGAATTTAGGAAAAATCCGAAGCCTATTGGCTTTTGATTTTATTGGTTTAGGGGCTTTTTTCTAGGAGATTAAAAATGCCTATTGGCGGAGGAATTATACCGGCCTCTGGGAGTCAACAATACACGGAACTTACTTATGTAACGCGCCGTGCGTTTATTCCCAAGATGGTCGTACAGATTTACAACTCTACGCCCCTCATGGCTGCATTGATCGCCAATAGTCAAACCGCTTCTGGCGGTGTGTCATCGGTGACGGTGCCCGTTCAGGGTTCACAGTTTGTTAACGCTCAGTGGTCGGATTATTCCGGTTCCTTTGCACAGCCTAGCGTTCAGCAAGGCGCGTACAACGCTGAGTTTAACCTCAAGTTGCTAGTGTCTCCTGTACCGTTCCTCGGTATGGAAGGTGCAGTGCAGCAAGACTACGCAATCATCCCCCTCATCGAGGCTCGTATGAATGACGCGACCAACGTGATGATGGATGCTATGGCTACCTCGCTGTATAACAACACCTCGGATACTCAGCAGTTTACGGGCCTGCCCATCGCTGTTGACTCATCGGGTACATACGGCAACATCAGCCGTAGCGCATACTCATGGTGGGCTTCCAAGGAATACGCTGCTGGATCGGTTAACCCGACTCGTCAGAACGTACTCCAATACATCTCTGGTACCGTCAAGAACTGTGCAGAAGTGCCGACATTCGGTGTCTGCGGTTTTGGTACTTGGACATTGCTGGCTCAGGACTACGTAGGCCAAGAGCAGTACATGATTACTCCGGGTTCCGGGTTCGATGGTGATGCCAATGGCCCACAGGCTGCTTTCCGCGCCTTGATGGTTGCTGGCGTTCCTATCTATCCTGATCCGTACTGCCCAGAAGGTACTCTGTACCTATTGAACACAAACTATCTGTCCATGTACATCCATGAGCAGGCATCGTTTGCGTTCACTGGCTTTGAATCGACTCTGCCAAACTTCCAAATCGGTTATGTTGGCGCTGTCTTGATGATTGCCGAAATGGTAAGCACCAAGCCTAAGTCGATGACGAAGGTTACTGGCTACAACTCTCTGACACTGTAAAGGAGAAATAACCATGCCTTCACTCGCACTTAATAAAATTATCTTAGCAAGCGCTAATGCAAACAGCACGGCTGCGTACTTTGTTGCAGGCTCAACGGGTCTGACTTCAGGTGCGTCTTCCGTATTAGCCGCCGGTTCTTACATTTTCTATCCAGTTGCAAACGTGGCTGTGCAGGTGAACAACTCATCTGCCGGTACAGGTTTTGCTAACGTGTTAGCAAATAACACTGGCGGATTTATGATTGCAGATGGCACAAACGTCCGGATTACCAACTTGGGCAACCAATTGGCAACTTCTACGTATGTTGTTGTTGGTAGTGAAGTTGCTGCTCCCGACACCTTCGGTAACTAAGGAGACATTATGGACGCAAATGCCGTAGGCCGTGAATACCCAGATGGTTTTGGGTACAAGCGCCTTGGTTTCTTGCAAGGCCAATCTATCGGCACTGCTGGAGACACTGTAGTTTCCGTGCAGGACGGCAATAAGTACATTGTGCGTCAAGTTACGCTAAGTAACTTTAGTAACGCAGCAACCGGTGCTGGCGTTGGGGTTCATACCTCAACGGCAGCAAGCGGTACTGATGTAGCAGCAACACAAACTTTGACGGGCGCTTCTAGCACCTCATCGTATGTGAACCTGACTTTATCTGCTGCTGCAAACGCCAATGTGTTTACTGCACCTGCTTTATATTTTAACGTAAACACTGCTGCCACAGGTGTTACCTGTGACGTAGCGATCTATGGAGATATTGTCACGCTATGAGCAAGAGTGTCTTTGTAACCAATAAAGGTCTTCCGTTTGTTGGTCGCTTTGAGAATGTGGAATACACGTTTCAAAACGGCAAAGAAGTGGAACTGTCTTTAGAGGCTGCAAAGCACATTCTTGGATACGGCGATGATAATAAAGAGCCATATTTTGTAAGGCTTGGTTGGATGAAAATGAATACTGATCTGCCCCGCGCTTTAGAGCGTATGCAGACTATTTCGTTTTCATCTGAGCCTGCAAATAAAGTCCACTTGTCAGCCCCGGTGGTGGAACGAGTAGCCGCACCAATGCCAAAGGTTGCAAAACCCGAAAGCAAAGGTGTGGCAAAAGTCCAGTTACAGTAATGGTAAAAAATGCCTACTTTAAACGAATACATCACCGAAACGCGGCGATTGCTGCATGACGTTAATGGTAATTTCTGGACAGATCAAGAACTAACAGATTACATTAACGATGCCAGAGGACACACGGTGCAAGACTCCGGGTGTCGTAGGGTGTTGCAAACGTACACGTTGACTGTAGGCGATGAAACCATCGACTACGCTGACCTGACGCAAGGCAATAACACAATTGATATTCTTAATATCAACCTTTACTGGGGCGATAGTCGCTGGCCTATGTACTACATGGCTTGGACGGACTTTAACGCCCAATTACGCTTTTGGCAAAACTACAATGGTAGGCCGATAGGCTTTTCCATTTATGGTGCCAAAACAATTTACATAGGGCCAAAACCGGATCAAGCGTATGAAATCGAACTGGATACAGTCGTTCTTCCAAGCCCTCTTGTCACTGGTGGGCAAGCGGACACAGACATCCCAAGCCCGTACTACGAAGCGGTCGCATACTACGCGGCGAGCAAAGCCAAGTACCAAGAGCAAAGTTACGGTGAATCGGAACTCTTCAAGCAAGAATACACGAAGCAAATCCTCGGTGCGCTAAATAGCACCTTCACTCGCCGCCTACCGTCTGTTTATCAGTCGGGGTACTAAATGGCTGCGGTAGAACAAAAAAAATCATACTTTGTAAGTAAGGATTTTAAGGGCGTAAATATCAAAAACAACCGCACCGCTATCGGTGAGGGTGAGTTTACTTGGCTTGAAAACACTCAGCCAATTGGTTACGGAAACATTAGGATTGTTAATGCGCCACAAAACGTGGCTAACGTGTCTTTTGCCAATACGGTTACGTATATGGCATCTTCCAACATTAACAATACTGAGTATATGTTTGCCTTCCAAGAAGACGGAAGCGCCCAATACGTCAATGTTGCTACTTCTACACAGGCAAATTTAGCACCAGCAAATACCTTTTCCAATGCCGATGTTCAAATCGTGCAGTGGAAAAATGACCGTATACTTATTATTGATCCGGCAAAAGGCTATAAAACTTGGGATGGCACAAATCTTGTCAGTATTGGTTCTATTGGCAGCGTCACTATCAACAATGGTGGTAGCAACTATTCTGCTCCTACAGTAACTTTTGGCACACCCGGAGAAACGGGCGGAATAACGGCTACCGGAGAGGTGGTGTTAGTTGGAAATGCGGTTTCTCAAATCATTATCACAGAGGCAGGCAGCGGGTACACATCTGCACCTACGGTCACGATTACTGATGGAACAGGTTCAGGTGCCAATGTTACTTGTAACCTTTTTAGTCAAAATGGTACTGGTATTGCTACTTTCAGTGGTCGTACTTGGATTGCTGATGGTCGCACGGTGTACTACTCTGCTGCTGACACCTACAATGACTTTATATCGGTATCTAGCGGATTCATTACGCTTACCGATTCAACGCTAAGAACAGACATAGCGGCAATTATTGCTGCTAACAACTTTCTCTACATTTACGGCGAAGACTCGATCAACGTCTTTTCTGATGTGCGGGTTAATAGCACCACTGGAGAGACTGTTTTCACCAACACCAACGTATCGGCCTCAATAGGCTCTGGGTTCAAATACGCCATTTTCCCGTATTTCCGATCCATGCTTTTTATGAACCGCTACGGTATTTATGCCTTGGTCGGCGCTACAACGTCAAAGATCAGCGATGACATAGACGGAATATTTCCAGAGATTGACTTTACTCAGCCTATTACGGGCGGTCAGGTTCTTCTTAACAATATTCTGTGCGCCTGCTGGACGTTTACATATAACGAAACAGTAAATAACGTAGTTACGCCGCGAGAGATTCAGGCTATATTTTTTGACCGTAAATGGTTTTTTACCAGCCAAGGAAGCACTATCACTAGGACTGCCTCTGCTGTCATTTCTGGCAACATCAATATGTATGGCACTACTGGTCAAAATTTAATCAGGTTTTATAACGATAGTGTTAGCGGAATAGACTGGGAAGTAATTACAGCCCTCTGGCCTATGGGCGATCCAATTAGGGACAAGCAAGCCTTGAAGGTCGGTGTTGAGGCAACCCTTACGTCTGGCTATGCTGGATTTTCTTGCTACATCGATTCAGAAAATCAGCAGTCTCCGGCAATTACATTTAGTAACTCTATTGCTTGGTTTAATAACGTAGGAACTAACATTCCGTGGATCAACAGCAGCGGATCATCGGTTGCTATTGGCTGGATTTCTAATACAGTTTTAGGGGCAGGTAACTATTATTTATACCGTTCTGATGCGAAAATGTACGGTAAATATCTTGGATTGACCCTAACAGGTTCAAGTGCGCCATTTACTATGAACGGCTTCCAACTTGAACACGAATTAAGAGCGAGGTTCTAAATGGCACTTCCGGTAACGATACCACACACGTTTGCCAACGCCACTGCAGCGATTCCGTTAGCGTATTTGGATAGCGACTTTTCTACGCTTTCTAACGCAATCAATGGCATCAACAGTGGCTCAGAAATACTGGCAAACCTAAAGTCAAGCAACGTAACCATTACTGGTGGCACGATCAGTAACGTCACGTTAGATAACGTCACGGTTCAAACCGAGACTTTTGACAACGTAACCATTTCTAACGCAACCATTACTAGCGGAAACGCGACTTTAACCAACATAACCGCAACGCAAGCCAACGTCACAACGGCAAATGTTGCCAATATGCAAAGCGGCAACGTCACAATCACTGGCGGATCTATTACTGGCATCACTGATCTAGCCATTGCCGATGGTGGTACCGGTGCATCTACTGCTTCCGGCGCTAGGACTAACCTTGGTCTAGGCACTATAGCCACGCAAGACGCTAATAACGTGTCGATTACTGGTGGGGTCATAGCAAATGTCACCCTTGATAACGTGACGGTGGACGTAGAAACCCTGAGTAACATCACTCTTACTAACGTCACAGTCACCAGCGGCACGTTTACCGGAATCACAGCAGCCAATATCGCTGGCGCTAATATCAGTTCCGGCAATGCCACGCTCACTAACGTAACCGCAACTCAGGCAAACCTAAGCACAGCCAACGTCACCAACCTTCAGTCCGGTAACGTGGTTATTACTGGCGGTACATTGACAGGGATCACTGCGGCAAATATTGCTGGTGCAAACATTTCTTCTGGCAATGCAACATTAACCAATGTCACTGCCACGCAAGCCAACTTAACTACGGCTAATGTAGGGACATTACAAACTGCTAATGCTCAAATTACAGGCGGAACGATCAGCAATATTACGTTAGATAACGTAACCGTTGACGTTGAGACTTTGAGCAACATTACGCTTACCAACGTAACCGTTACAAGCGGTACTTTTACGGGTATTACAGCCGCTAACATAGCCGGGGCAAACATTAGTTCGGGTAATGCTACCCTTACCAACGTCACGGCTACTCAAGCAAATCTGACCACTGCCAATGTCGGCAATCTACAGACTGCCAACGCGCAGATCACTGGCGGCACGATAACGGTTTCTGACATTACCCTAAACGCTCAGGGCGATGTACGGTTTGCCGATGCAGACTCATCAAACTGGGTGGCTTTCCAAGGCCCTGCAACGGTTGCAACCAACGTCACATGGACGCTGCCATCAGTAGATGGTGCAAGCGGTGAAGTATTGTCCACAAACGGTAGCGGCACCCTGTCATGGGTTGCTGCCGGTGGTGGCGGTACGGGTGACGTAGTTGGCCCTGCAAGTTCGACAGACAATGCTTTTGCAAGGTTTGATCTAACCACTGGTAAATTGCTGCAAAACTCCAACGCGACCCTTAGTGACGCTGGCGCTCCAATATTTGTGGGTTCAGTAGACATTAGCGGTACTTCCGCTTCTGGCGCTGATATTAAACTCTATGAAGACACGGATAACGGCACAAACTATGTAGCGTTTAAGGCCGCAGCCTCTATAGCGTCAAACGTAACATGGACTCTTCCAGCCGCAGATGGAGCCAATGGAGAGGTATTGTCTACCGATGGTTCTGGCACCTTGTCTTGGTCTGCTGGAGGTGGTGGCTCGATCACGGTATCCAACGATACAGCGACAGCCGCTAACATTTACCCGCTACTTGCCAACGTAGTGTCAGGTACGGTTTCTAACATATTTACCAGCAATGCAAGTATTGTTTACCAGCCAAGTACGGGACAACTTACTTCTCAGGTCATTGCGGCAGATAATGGTCTGATCGTAAATAAGGCAAACGTGGCTACAAGTTACACAATTGGATCAGGGTATAACGCAATGTCTGCTGGCCCGATCACTGTTAATAGCGGAATAACTGTGACTGTGCCAAGCGGTTCAGTCTGGACTGTAGTATAGAGGGGATAACATGACAATTACGATTAACGGTACGACAGGCATAGCGGGTGTAGACGGTTCCGCTAGTACGCCAGCGGTGCAGGGTACGGATACCAACACAGGTATTTTCTACCCTGCGGCAGACACCATAGCCTTTGCTGAAGGTGGTGCAGAGGTTGCTAGGTTTGATAGTAGTGGTAACTTCGGGGTTGGCGTAACTGCTGGCGCACCCGCAGCAGGAGAACTGCTTGTTCTTGTAAACAAGGCAATCAGATGGATGAACGCTTCTAGCGGCACAGAGTACGGCGATATTTATACCGACACTAGCAACAATATGGTATTTCGTAATGGTTCTGGTGCAACAGAGCGTGCCCGTTTTGACAGCAGCGGTAACTTTTTGGTTAAAACTACAAGTATAGATGTTGGTGATGTTGGTTGCGAACTAAGGCAAAGTGGTCTTGGGGCTTTTACAGCAAGCGCCGATGTTTGTGTTGAAGTAAATAGACTTGTCGATGATGGAACGCTTGTAAATTTTCGTCAAGCCACAACCGTTGAAGGCACCATCTCCGTATCAGGCTCAACAGTCTCATACAACGGTGGTCACTTATCCCGTTGGGCGCAGATGCCCGGAACCAAGGACGATACCCTAGTCAAGGGAACGGTCATGTCTAACCTTGATGAGATGAATGTCTACACAGACGCAGAAGGCAATCCTGTAGATAACGAGCAGTTAAACAAGGTCAAGGTCTCTGATGTCGAGGGAGATGTCAATGTGGCTGGCGTGTTTGTCAATTGGTACTATGATGAGCAGCATAATGTAGACGAAATCAATATGGCGATGACGGGTGACATGATTATCCGTATTGCTCAAGGCGTGGTTGTCCAAAAGGGTGACTTGCTAATGTCTGCTGGTGACGGTACGGCAAAGCCACAGGGTGACGATATTGTGCGCTCTAAGACGGTAGCCAAGGTCACATCCAATCACGTTACTTGCACCTACGCAGATGGGTCTTACTGCGTACCGTGCGTACTAATGGCCTGTTAAGGAGAAATAATGTCTAGCGTATCAATACAAGGCAACGCAAGCGGGACGGGCATATTCACGATTGCCAGCCCAAATAGCAACACTAACCGTACTCTGACGCTGCCTGACAATACTGGCACTATTTTGACAGGTTCATCGGCTATCACGGCTTCGCAGTTGCCTGCTGGCTCTGTACTGCAAATGGTATATGCAACCCCGAGTACTTTATCAACTTCTAGCACATCAACCGGAACATCTGCTCCAGAATGGGGAAGCGTAACTATTACTCCAACTACCGCAGGAAATAAATTACTTTGTATTTTAACTGGTCGTGGCGCATATAACACCGCTTGTCAAGGTGAATCAAATAGTTATTTAACTTACTCAGCAACTGGAGTTTCTGAAACAGTATTTGCAGAAGGATTTATTGGGGATGAAACTACAAGCGGCAGACCAAAACAACACGTTGCGGTTCATGGACAAGTAACTACTTCAACTACTAATACGTACACTATTAAAGTAAGAGCAAACGGAAAAGATGTATCTGGAACTGGCAGGTCAATCGATTGGACTAATGGCAGATTGACTGTTATGGAGATAAAAGTATGATTACTAAAGCACACGCATTAGAGTTTTTAGTTCCGGGCGCTGAATGGGCGCTCCGTGGTGATGACCTAGAGTGGCTAGACAGTAACCAGACGCAACCAACAGAGGCAGAGATTGCCGCAGAGGTTGCTAGGCTGACCGCACTTGAGCCAGCCCGTATCGCTACTGAGAACCGCCGTAATGCATACATAGCCGAGGCAGACCCGTTGTTCTTCAAAGCACAGCGTGGTGAGGCTACGATGGAGGAGTGGCAGGCCAAGGTAGCAGAAATCAAAGCGAGGTTCCCAAAATAATGACTAATCTATCTAAATACTCAGACTACTTAGAGTACAAGGATGGTGGTTTGTATTGGAAAGTAGACCGTGGATCGCAAAAGTGCAAAGGCAAAAAAGCCGGAACGCTTGTGACTAGCGGATATTTAAGAGTTCGTATTAGAGAACTAGGAAAATCATTTTTGGTTCATAGAGTTATATTTTTTATCCATCATGGATATTTTCCAGAATTTGTTGACCATATTAACTGTGATAAATTGGATAACCGTATTGAAAATTTACGTGCAGCAACAAAGTCACAAAATCTTATGAACAAAGAAAAACATAAAAACAATACAACCGGATTTAAAAATGTTTATTGGATGAAAAAAAATAAAAAATGGGCAGTGATGCTTAGTGCAAATAAAAAGAAAAAATACTTTGGTTCGTACGATGATCTAGAACTTGCTGAGTTAGTGGCAATCGAGGCTCGTGAAAAATATCATGGTGTATTTGCTAATCATGGAGCAAAATTATGTCAGTTTTAAAGGTCACAACAATACAAGACGCTAGTGGTGGCAATACCGCTACGATAAATAGCATGACCCCTACTGCGGATAGTCTGCAAGGCTTCCGTAACCGCATCATCAATGGTGACATGAGGATTGACCAGAGGAATGCTACAACAACAGTTAATGATAGTTCCGCAAATTTTTATTCAGTAGACCGTTGGTACGGAACAGGAGAGGCAACAGATGGTGTTTTTACTTTAGCAATTGCAAATACTGGCCCTTCTGGTTTTACAAATTCGCTAAAAGCAACTGTAACAACCGCTGACGCTTCTTTAGGCGCAACTCAACGATATATTGTTGCACAACGAATTGAAGGAACTAATGTTTCTGATTTAGCGTGGGGTAGTGCAAGCGCAAAAACAGTTACTTTATCGTTTTGGGTATTTTCTTCTGTAACTGGAACTTTTGGTGGGGCGCTAAGAAATTCTGCTGCGGACAGGGCTTATCCTTTTACTTACGCAATAAACTCAGCAAACACTTGGGAGCAGAAGTCCATAACAATTGTTGGTGATACATCTGGAACATGGCTAACAACTACTGGCGTTGGGATTTTTCTAGCATTTAGTCTCGGTTCTGGCACAGACAGAAGCGGAACCGCTGGTGCATGGAATGGAAATAATAATTTTTCAGCCACAGGCGCAACCTCAGTCATTGGAACTCTCAACGCCACTTGGTACATCACAGGCGTACAACTCGAAGTAGGCTCTGTTGCTACCCCGTTTGAGCGCAGAGACTATGGGCGTGAGTTGGCGATGTGTCAGCGGTATTATCAAAAAATATTTCCACAAGCAACTAACATTCACCTTGCTTCTGGTTTTTGTTCAACAACTACTTCGTCAAGATATGTTATTAACTTACCTGTTCAAATGCGAATTGCACCAACGGCTTTGGAAACTAGCGGAACAGCAAATCAATATGCTGTAAATAATGTAGCCTCTGGTTTTACTTGTAATGCTGTTCCAATATTTGGTAATGCTTCCCAAAACACAATAGGATTTTTATTTGATGTTGCTTCTGGTCTTACTGCTGGTACTGGCGCTTTAGCCCGAACAGATGCAACTAATGGAGCAAACGCATATCTTGCTTGGAGTGCTGAATTATGATTTATAAAATGCTTCCTAAAAACGGCGATGACCCACAAATCTTTGCCCGTATTGATGACGATGGCCTGTGCAGATTAACTTGCATTGCAGCGAATCCAGAGTTTCAGCAGCACGTAAAGAACGGTGGAGAACTACAAGACGCTGATGGTGTCAAAATGACCGCAAAGGCCGTTAAAGCCTTCATAGCAACCCTGCCGTGACTTTTAATATGCCTACCCATACAGACATTGTAGAAACCAAACTATCGGCCCATGAGATCATTTGTGCTGAGAGATACCGTGGGATCAATGCACGGCTAAAGCGCATTGAGGTTATTGGCATTGGTGCAACTGCAACAATTATTGCCGCTATGGGGTGGGTAATTAACCTGTTAATTGGGCTGGTGTCCAAACTGTGAACTTTGAGAGTCTGGCCCAAGTACGCTTTGGCGATCCAGATGGGCTAAAAGAGTTTCTGTTTGAAAACGGTATTCAGCACCAATCCTTTGCCGAGCGCCTAATTGACCTTGGATTTACGGTTCCGCGCTATCCCCTGATAGACGCTGACGTAGAGGATTTGGACGATTGGCTGGCAATCCACCAGATTGAGCATCAGGCTTTTGCTACTATATTAGACTTGGACAACCCGTTCAATTTACTTGACACGGATTGGAACCAAGAGGATTCTTTCTATGATTGGATCAACAGCCATCTGCTGATCCATGAACAGATTGCTAAAGCATTAGGCGTTACATAAGGGGCTAAATATGGATTTCCTAGCGCTGGTGCATGAGGTAGGCAAGATAGCCAAGCCTATGCACCAAGACTCACTTGAAAAACCCGATTGGGATTCACCGTTTAACGAACTAGGCTTTGACAGCCTAGATATGCTCATGGTGGGCTTGTATATGTGCGACATATACGGGGTGCCAGAAGAGGTTGGCAAGACCATGCAAATCACAAATTGCACCCAATTAAAGGCATTTATTGACCAGCATAAGACCAAGGAGCCGCAAAGCGTAGAAGCGGCTATTGAGTCGATCAAATGATCTACCTTAATTACTGGAATACGGCCTGTACTGAGCAAACTACGCTCATGGATGACCTAATTTTCCCCCAAAAGGTACATTTTTTCCCCTCTACATACGCCAAAAAAGACACCGGATTGGTCTACGCGCCACACCGCCTAGTCGAGATGGTCTGCACCCCCCAAATAATTTCACATATTAGGGAAAACCCTAAGTCTAAGCAGGCGTTCATCTTGGCAGGCGGCAACCAACACTTTGCCGGAATCAATCCTCGAAAGATCAAGGATACCCAGTTGTCCTACGTGTACAAGTTTCTACCGTTTACGCTTACACAAGTGTATGCAGGCAGGCTGGCGCAGATGATGGGGGTGCATGATCTTATCCAAACTGACGCTTCTGCCTGCGCTTCTAGCCTAAAGGTGATGACGGACGTAAGAAACCTGATGCTGTATGAAAAATTTGATCGGGTAGTCGTTTTAAGTGTTGAAGATGCTGTTTCCAACTCTGTCTTGGAGTTTTTTGGGGAGGCAAAGGCCATTTTGACCCCAGAAGAGGAAGAAAAAGGGGTGTTACCAAGCGCTTTTGACAGCCAAAACTACGGTTTTCATGTCGCGCAGGGCGCTGTTTTGGCAATTTTTGAGGCTACTCCCCAAGAAAACACAATTGCTGCACTGCGTCATAGTTCCAATGCTTCAGAAAAAAGTACCAATGCCATAGGGCAGAACCCTAGCGGTCAGGGATTCATCCGTGCGATCAATGGATGTGTGGATCAAGGGCTAGACCCGGAGGCTATAAGCGTGGTAAAGAGTCATGGCACGGGTACCAAGTCCAACAATGAGGCCGAAAGGAACGCCTTGAAAGACCTAAACACCCATTTTGTCGCTACCAGTTACAAGCCAAAAATAGGGCATACTATGGGCGCTTCGGGCTTGCTAGAAACCCTATTATTGTTAGAAAATATGAGGAATGGGTTTGTGCCTGAAATACCCAATCGTACAGAGGATGACTACGTTTACTTGTCAAAGCCTGTAGAGGCACCCAAGGGGCTAGTATTAAGTTTGGCGGCTGGCATGGGCAATATCTACTCTGCCGCCGTGTTTGAGCCTATGGGGGCATGATGGCACAATTAGTTGATAGCCAGCAACAAGAGTTAAGTGTCGAGGAAATCCTTGACATTGTAAACTGGTCATCTCCAGAGCCAATGGAGACTCAGCGTTATATCGCTATGATAAACGCAGAACTCCAGATGCCGAATACATTGTTCATTCGGCAAGGCAATACTCTATTCATCATCCACAAAGCAGACCGTGGAGTTGGATTCTTTCGCGCATTAAATGGCGATACCGCTAAAAACTTCCTTGCAAACAGCGTGGAGTTTATCAAAGCCTGTCACAAGATGGGTTTTGACACGATGGCTACTGAATTCAATGATCCGTCACTGCTAAACATTTTCCGGTTTATTTCAAATAACCCCCCAATCGAAGGCATGGGATACAAAGTACAAGAAACTGGCAACGGAAGTTTCTATGTGACCGTTAAGACGGGGCCAGTAAGAGGGGGTAAATAATGAGCGCAATAGTTGAAGCGGTTGTAGACGTTGTTGAAGATGTGGCAGAGGCGGTAGGTGACGCGGTTGAAGACGTAGTAGATACCGTTGAAACCGTAGCCAAGGCTGTTGCCGAAAACCCAGAAATCCTAGTCATTGCTATTGCTGCACCCTATGCAATCTCAGCCATTGGTACTGCTATGGGAGCATCAGCGGCAACAATTGCTGCCGTAACCCAACCAATTACAGCCGCAGCGATCACTGCAAGCCAAGGCGGGGACATTGAAGACATTGGTAAGGCGGCTCTGGCTGCTTACGTTGCGCCAAGAGTTGCTGGTTCCGCAGCATCCACGGCTTCTGCTTCAGGACTACAAAACTCACTGGCTAACGTAGTAGGTGGTGCCGCAGGTGGCGCTACAGCCGCAGCCATTACGGGTGGCGATATTGGTCAGTCTGCCCTTAGTAGCGGCATAGCAAGCGGGGTAGGCGCAGAGGCCAAGGAGTTTGGGGTAGAGCAGGGTCTAAAACCCACTACCGCAGAAACGATTGGTAGAGTTGTTGGAGCAGCAGCAGGCGGTGCCACTACGGGCGATACAGAAGCCGCTGTTACTGGCGCACTGCTTGGTGAACTCAACCGTGAGTTAAAGAAACTCACGACAGACGAGATTGATATTGGCTTTGGCCCCGGCAAATTCCAACAAGACCTGACAGAACAAGATATTGTCGGTATGCCGGAAGATCAGTTTGATCGCATGATGACCGCGATTGAACAGGATTTAAGCGGCTCAGAGCGTGAACAACTGTTTGCTCCTGACGCTCCGGGTATTGGGCCACAAGACTATGGACTTACCGCTGGCACTACCCGTAGGCCAAGAGAAGAGATGGGCGGCGCTCAAGGCGTTACAGGCGAACTGGAAGAGTTGCCCGAAGAAATTGATTTTGAAAACATCTTTGCTGGCGAGTATGGCGGTGAAGGACTGCGTGGCCCTGAAGTATCCGCTGCCGAAGGTATGGGTGGTGGTACTGGACTAACCGTGCCGCGTGAGAAAGAAACTGTCACTGAGCGTGGCGTAGAGCCTGAAGACCAAATCTTGCGCCAGATTGAAGAGGAAATGTATCCGACTCCCGGTACGCAAGGGGTTGTACGTCAGCCCTCTGATCTGTCTACGCTCCAGTTAAGAGTTTCAGGTGAAACGCCAGCGTCCACTGCTGCCCGTGAAACACCTGCAATCTCTACCCGTGTCACTGGCGAAGCAGGCGAAGGCATCCTTGGGGAAAAAGAGCCGATATTCGGTGGTGATGAAGATGAACAACGTGCGGTATGGAACCGCCGTTCACTGCGCCTCAGACGCGCTTTAGGATTCTAATATGCCCGGAATGAAAAGTTTAGTTGGGATGGGTGGTTCTGGAAATGCCCGTGAACTCGCTGAGATGTTACGCCAACTTGGTCGAGGCCGGGATACCGTGCTTGCCCATATCACGCCAGAAGAGGCTCAGATGCTAATGGACGCTGGTGGCTCCGGAAATATAAACCCGAACACTGGCTTGCCTGAGTTTCAAGATGCAGATATTCAAGGCGATGAAAATTTCTACGGTGTATCTACAATTCCTTATCAGGGTGACGTAGAAATGCAAGAAGGTGGTTTTTACGGACAAACGCCAACGGCAAGAATTATTGAACGCCCTACAAGTAATAGGCAACAATTGGTCACAACTTTACTTGAACCAACGCAAGAGCGAGCATTGCCAGCAAGAGTTTATGCTGATTTAGCAGGAACTAAACCAACTATTTACCGACCACAAACACAGTATGCAGCAGAGTTTGGACTTACAGATGCAGAACTGCAACCCGGTGGATTTTACGGTGGTCGCGCTCCAACAGCAGAAGAATACGCCGCAGTTTACCAAGAACCACAACCCGGATTTTTGCAAACAGCAGCGCAAGCGGTAGAGGATACGGCGGCACAAGCGCGTGAGTTAGCCCGTCAATACCCTACGGTTGCAAAAATGCTTGGCACTGGAGCAACCACCCTACCTGCTCTAATAAATGCTATACGTCAAAAAAGACAAGCAGAAAGAAGCGCTGATGAATTAAGGGCGTTAGGCGCACCATTACGCGCTCAAGGCGAGGCATTGCGTCAGCAGGCTTTGGCTGGACAATTAACACCTCAACAGGCGGCTGCTCAAGAGGCTTCACGGGCAAGGTTACGTCAAGCAAGCGCTTCCCGTGGAGCAACTACTGGTACACAGCAAGCAATGATTGAAGGCCAGTTAGGACGTAGTCGCGCTCAATTGAGCGAGACAAACCTTAACAATGCCATCAAACAATTAAACCTTGCTAATGCTTACGATGAAGCGGCTATCAGGGCAAAACTCGCCGCTGATCGTGATGTGGCAGATACATTAGGCCGTATTTATACTTACATTGGTCAACAATATGGCGGAACGTCACAACAAAATCAAACTCCTCCAGCCCCTCCAGCAGCAACTACAAAGGCTTCAGACGCAGTTTTGCAAGAGAAGCCAGTAACTCAGCGCCCCGGTCAAAGGAATGAATAATGGCTACACCAGAAGACTCAACACTTATTGAAACTATTAACAGACCTATTGATCCGTTTGCGTCTTTAGGTCAGATCAATACACAGTCAAGCGGGTTAGCCCGTGGTAAAAAAGCGCGTGAACTGGAAGAGTCTTTTTTGCGTGAAAAGTCACAAGCGCAGATGGAAGAAGACCGTGAACTTGCACGGTTAAAAAAAGCGCAAATTGCTGCTGAAGAAAGAAACGAAAAAGATTATGTCAGAGGGTTAGAAAAGGCTAGTGGTGAATTACGCGCTGCAACGCAAGGCTACCCAGAGCGCCAAATAACCAATTTTGACGCTGCTTCTGGATTGGAATTGGCTTCTTTGACCGCTTTGATTGGCGCTTTTGGCGGTTCTGTCAGTGGTCGTGCTGGTTTGGCTGCTATGGAAGGAATGAGCCGAGGGGTTAAAGAAGGTAGGCAAGACCTTTATAACAGAGAATTAAAAGCATACGAAGCAGAAGTTGCAAAATTTAAAGACAAAATATCAATTGCTAAAGACATTTACGAAGATGCGCTCAAACTTGAAAATGCTCGCCGTGGTGCTGGTGCCGCAAAGTTAAAAGAACTTGATCCTCTTTTGCAAGACAGTTTTATAGCATTGAAAGGTAGAACAAGAGGTTTTACAGAGGTTGGACAAAGTATTCAAGACGCTAAGAAATTAGCCGATAATTTGGAACTAACGCTTTATAAGGCAATTGAAGGCAAAGGAAAAGAAAAAGAGCCTAGCAAAGAAGAACGTGACCGTATTGCGTTGCGGCAAAGTATTAAAAATCGAATACCTGCTTTGATTAGTCTAATTAAAGATAACAAGCAACAACTTGGCTTGAAAACGCTTTTAAACGAACAACTTATAAGCCGATTAGACGTTGGTGGAGTTCCGTTGCGTTCAGCGCTCGCCCAAATGGACGCTGACTATAGGTTTTCAAAGGGTGGTAAAGCCCTTACTAAAAACGAAAATGAGATTTTGCGTGGCGTTACCGATTGGAAAGGTAAAACAGCAGAATCAATTATTAAGCAGTTAAACGCACTGGAAAGTTATGTAGAGACAGATCAAAACGTCTACAGACAACTCTACCCAGATTTTATGTCTAGATTAGGCGGCGCTGCTCCAGTAAGCAATTCACCAGAAATTAAGTCTGCAACAATGGCTAATGTAAAAGCAACTGCCAGAAACAGAAATATTTCAGAAGACGCTGCAAAAGATCTATACATTAAACGCGGCTATACGATTGTAAAGGAATAAAATGGAAGATCGTGACTTGTTATCAGACGAAGATGGTATTGATCTTCTAGGTGAAGAAGATAAAAAAACTTTTACTCCAAAACCTAAAAAAGAACCTAGTTGGGAAGAGTTTTTTAAAGTTATGAAGCCGGAAGTAGACTACCCACAGGTGGTCTATGGTGCTGGTCTTGGCGCTGCAAGGGCGGCTACTGCTGTAGGTCAATTAATTCCCGGCATTTCAGAAGCGTCTACAAGGGGTGCAAAACGCGCACAAGCGGCTATAGAAGAGAAACCAGAGCGTCAGGCTGGCGCATTATTGTTTGATGTCCTTGGCCTTGGAAAACTTACAAAGCCATTACAAGCGGCTACCGCGACCGGAAGAATGGCTAAAACTGCTGGCACAGCGGCAGGCGCTACCGCTTTGACAACCCCTTCTATTGAAGAAGATGCGGGTATGTTGGAACAACGACTAAAGGCTGGTGCTATCGGATTTGGGGCTGGCACTGCCGGTCAAGCATTTAAGGAAGGCTTTACACGGTTAGTTCCCGGCGCAATTAATGTAGCCAATGCTCCTACGCGCAAATTATTAGAAGAGGCTGAAAAACGCGGAATTACCGTGCCAATCAGCGATATGACTGAAAACGCATTTGTGCGCACTTTAGATCGAGTGTTTGAAAATCCTTTGATGGCTCGTAACGCACCTATTGTTAGTCGTGAATTAAATCGCGCTATGGGTCAAACAGGCGAGTTTATTGATCTTGGCAAAGCAGGGTCAAATCTTAGCCAAGAAGTGCAGGGATTAGTTTCAAACCAAAAAGTTAGTTTAAGAACGCTAACTCCCGGCGCTCAACAAGCCCTAAACGAAACATTTTCTGCTATTCCGCAACTTGAAAACAAGCCACTTCAAAAACTGATTGCCAACGCACGGGATATGTCACTTACAAATGTTCCTGTTTCTGGACAGGAATGGCACCTTGCACGGCAACAATTAAATCGTCAATACGTTAGTTCTTTAAATGCTGGTGATTATCAACGTTCAAATGCTTTGCGTACACTAATAAACGAATGGGACGATGCTGCATACAACAGCGTTAAAGACCCAAACTTTAAAAACAATTTTATCAATTGGAAAGCAAAATACACGGCTTTTTCAGATATACAAGAAGCCGCAAATCGTAACGAAAAGTCACGGCAACTGATTCTTCGTGGCATTGTTGATCCAACAGACTTGATGAACGTAGTGGCTCAAAAGCGTCCTACTGAGTTTTTGCAAAGGCCATTTGCTGCACCTGCGGCACCGGGCGCGACTACCGCTGGCGGTAGGCCACAAACAACCCTTGGCGCTGTTGGCGGTGGGTTAGATGTTTATGGTAGGGAAGCAACTGCCGTAGCACCCTATATCCGTGCTACTAGCGGATTGGTTGGTTTGGCTGGAATACCGTTTACTGGCGGTGCAAGCGCAGCAATTCCAACAGGGCTGTTGGCAGGCAAGGGATTGCAGTCTTACTTGTATAGCCCAAGCGGTCAGAGGCTAATGTTGCGTGGCGCAAGTCCGCAGCCAACACCAGCATCTTTTGCTGCTCCAGTAGCGGCTACCCGTCAATTTATACCAGCAACCCCACAGGAGGAAAGATAATGCCGTTAATGAAAGGCTCTAGCCAAAAGACCATTTCCAAGAACATTGGTGAAATGGTTAGCAAGTTTAAGCGTACTGGAAAACTCGGCACTTCCCGTCCGTCTAGCAAACGTGCCGCAATGAAACAGGCCGCTGCTGCCGCATATGCCAGCGCCAGAAAGAGCAAACGCAAATGAACAAGAATTATCAAGAAATGTCTGACATGGAAAAGCGTGAGGCTGATCGTTCTGCCGCACGTAATTCTGCTAATGAGACTACTGGATCAGAAGATGCCATGAGAGCGCGTGGTATGCGTCCTTTGGAACCAAAAAAGATGAACCGTTCCAAGCGGAAAATGGATAGATGAGCAAGAAACAAAAGGGGCTGAACCCGGAATTAGAGGAAGCAGTCAGCACATTACTGCGTCAAGTAATGAGTGACACTACCGCCTCTTTGACCGACAAGACTAAAGTATTAGACCGCGCTCTCAAACTGGAACAAATCAAACAAAAGATTTCAGATGACGAGTGGGGAAAAGGTTTTTATAACGATGAAGAAGGAGAGTAATTATGTCGGAAGGAATGTTGTTGAAGATTCTACGGATAACGATGGAAGTAATATCTATGCGGTTATTGACCATCTTATCTATGGGGATGAGTTTTGGACTGGCTCTGTGGACGATGCAAGAGCCTTCTTGGGAGCGTATGGCGATGGCTGCGTTTTTTGCAGTGTGCGTCTTTTTACCTTGCATTAACATTGAGAGGATTAAAAATGAAACTAAAGATCAGCAAAACTAGTGTGTACATGAACGGTAACGGCAATGGCAACGGCGAGTACAAAAAAGGGCCAGCCGGTGAGCCTTATCGTCCAGCGGTCATTACGGACGCTTGTGGGCATATGCAGCCTACCCGTACCAATCCGGGTGGCTTTGTAGGAATCTTTGACTATTCTGGTTCCGGCAGCACGAAACTGTCCCCAACGTCTAAGCCGGGTAACGCCGGAGGCAAAAGGATTATCTAAATGGCTAACAACATAGCGTTTCAGGCTACAGGAAATACCTTTGTAGTCGTAACAACCACGGCTAATACGGCGGTCAGCAAGACCGTTACTGGCAATTCGCCTAGTAATCAGTACCGTATTACCTCTGGCAACACTACGGCATTTGTCCTTTTGTCAGATTCCAACGTAGCGGCTGTGCTGCCGACAATGACCACTAGCCAGCCGGGAGTCTGGTTGACTAGCGGACAGACCTCGGTGGTTACTTCTTTGCAAACCAGCACGGATAAGACGGTATACATATCCGTTATATCTCCAGACGCTAATGGGATTCTCTACATTACGCCGGGAGAGGGAATCTCTTAATGGCTAATAATATAGCGTTTCAGCCGATGGGCAACTGCGTGGTTGCGGTAGCAGCCACATCCAATGTGCAAGGTGATGTGGTTTCAATTACCGCTGTTAGCCCAGTAAACCAATTTTTTGTCTTTAACCCAGACAAAAACGATCCTGTGTTCGTAGCCTATGGTGAGACTTCAAATATCACAGCCACGATTCCAGATGCGAATGGTGCGGCTGTTGTAGCGATTGCGCCGTATGCAGAGAAGGTATTTACTGGCCCACAAGTTAGCAGCACAAAGACTGTATACGTAAGAATTATTGCGCCACACAATAACGCTAAGTTGTACATCACACCGGGTGAGGGGCTGTAGTGTTTGATCCGCTGACCATAGCAGCGGCTCTAGGGCCATTAGCGGTTGATCTGGGGAAAACCCTGATTAACCGTTTCTTTGCGCCTGACGTATTCAAACCAGCAACGATTGATGACTACGTGAAAATGCGAACCCTTGACCTTGATATGTTCAAGGCCATGAACGAGGCTGGTGGATCGAATCCATCCTACCCTTGGGTTGAGGCAGTCGTGCGTATGCAGCGCCCATTCGTGGCTGCAATCGTGCTTGGTACTTGGGCGGTTATGAAACTGACGGGACAAGGATCAGAGGCGGTAGATAACTTTGCCGCAGCCATAGGTTTCTATTTATTCGGTGACAGAACATTGTTCTACGCCAGCAAGAAAAAATGATCGATTGGGCAAAGTATCCTAACTTCAAGGCTGCTGAGTTTAAGTGCAGCCATTGTCAAGGCGAGGGCATACGTGCTGAGTTGCTAGACAAGTTGCAGGCTATGCGTACTGAGTACGGCAAAGCCATGACGATTACCTCTGGCTACCGTTGCCCACAACACCCAGTAGAATCAAAGAAATCGGCTCCCGGCGCTCATGCTTTAGGAGTGGCAGCAGATATTGGGGTGCAGGGTGCAGAGGCTCACAGAGTCCTTGCTTTGGCCTGCAAGCATGGTTTTAGCGGCATAGGGGTTCAGCAAAAGGGCACGGGCAGGTTTATCCATGTAGACGTTGCCACCACAGAATTACCGCGTCCTAACGTGTGGAGTTACTAATGGCAAAAAAGAATGTGTCTCTAGCCATCAGCCGGGGTGAGAAGTTACCTGTCAGCCGTGGTGCTGGCTTGACAGCCAAAGGGAGAGCCAAGTACAACCGGGAAACCGGAAGTGATCTCAAGGCTCCAACCAAAGATACCAGTAGCGGCAGGCACAAGTCGTTCTGTGCTAGAAGCCGTAACTGGAAAGGTGAACGCGGCAGAGCCGCACGTAAACGATGGGGGTGTAGATGAAAGCCAAAGGACTGTATTACAACATCAACAAGCGGCGTAAAGAAGGTAAGCCGCCTAAGAAGCCCGGACAACCCGGCTACCCAACACGCGAGGCTTTCGTGCGATCCGCGAAAACCGCACGTAAACCACGCTAATCTCTCCTTCCCTGCTGACCATTCCCGGCAGGCTTGAACCCCCCGGTCTAGTGCCGGGGGTTTTTTTATTTAAGTCTGTTTACCTGATCGCAGATTACACCTGCGACTAGCGCACGTTCCTCTGCCGTACCATCCACCATCTTGCAGATCACGCGATCACTGTCGGTGATGATCTCCATACTTCCATCCTTGCGAGACATGACAGCCCAAGGTAATTGGCACATATCGACAACCCATCTTGGCTCATCGCCAACCTCATGCTCCCATCTTTGACGGTCATCATCGTCATCTTGTAATGTAGTCATTCTTTGGCTCCGGTGTCTCTACTAATTGTCCTGAAAAGTTATAAGTGCCAAAGTGTCCAATCTTGCACCAAGGCGCTGCCCATACCTTGCCACCATATTTGCGCCATTGATGACAAAAATGATAATCTTCACTCAGAAGACGCTGGCTTTCAGGGTCTATGCTTTCCGTAAAAAACCTGTAGACAGGCTTGCCTCCGGGCATATGACTCATATCGTTTCTAAATATCGGTGTGTGTTCAATCATCTTCTCAAACACTTCACGCTTAATCAGCATAATGCCAGTGCCACCTGCTGCCACTTCAAACGGCTGGTTTTGAGGCACTGAGATACTGGCTGAACCGTCTAGCAGGTTTACTACAAATGAACCCGTGAACTTCGATAGATCAGCCTCACCCCGTAGTGCCGCTTCTTTTACTGTGTGCCAGTTGATTTCTTTCTTCGGGCAGATACCGACAATGATCTCTTTGTCAGCCATCAGCATATGGTAAATGTCTGAGCCTCTCCACTGCTGATCTGCATCAATAAATAGTAGGTGCGTGTTGTCAGTCTCTAAGAACTGATTGACCAAGTTGTTCCGCGCCCGTGTAATCAGGCTTTCGTTAAACATGAAAGCGCACGTAAGTCTTATGTTCTTGCTAGTAAATATGCCTGACATATCTAACAATGACTGCACAAAGACTCCAGTGCAGTTACCGCCATACATCGGCGTTGCCAAAAAAATTTTGTGTTTTTGCTCTTCCATGCTATCTCCAATTAGTGAGGGGTGCCAGAATCGTTGCCCCTCGGCAACGTCCTAATCACCGTCTTTTGGGGACGGATGCACCTCTGGCTGTGCGGGGGGTAATTCATTTCCTAAAAACTTGAGCATATCCTCCCACCTGACCAAAGCCAATGACTTCTCGCCATCAGCCCTCATCACTACGATGGGAGTCTGCCCCTCCTTACATGATGCCTCTGCCTGCTTCATAAACTCATATACAGCGATTTTGCGGCGGCGCTTACACTCGATCACGAACTGCTCAAGGATAATGTCACCCTCGCCAGCCTCCTGATACTGCACTAGGTTGCGCCGTGTCTTATAGCCAAGGATCATGTACAGATCATTGACTACATCACGCTCAAACTGCGCCCCGCGCTGTCGCTGTAGTTTACCCATTAGAAGCAGGTTGTGTTGCAAGAACCGGCATAACAGCAAGTCGTACACATAATCAGTTTGCCACCAGAATTGATGGTATGAGTCGTGCAATTAGCATACACGGCAGTTGCAAATGTCAATCCAAATACAGCAGCAATAACTTTCTTCATGGTTTTCCCCTTAAAAAGGTACATCGTCATCCAAGTCATCCATCGACTTGCTCGGAACTGGTTGCACGTTCTGCTTGTAGCCGGGATCAGGCTTCCAGTTATCTTCCTTCAGGGAGATTAGTGGCCCCCGTCCAGATTGCTTAGTCCATGCAGCAATCTTGACTGTCTCGCCTGCTGCATAGGCACGTTCTAATTTTAACTCCCCCTTCCAATCTGGCCCTGCTCCACCTTCTGCTTTTTTAGTGTTGGTGAATAATACGCCAGTACCCGGTTTGCGCTCTTCGTATGCCATCATCGTTCCTTTTTCAAATTCGCCCAATTAAATTGCACGCTCATTAACTCACTGAAATCAAAGTGCTTTCCAAAACATTGCCGGAACGTCACCCCTTTTTCCTCAAAACCCCAACGCCTGTTGTCGTAGATATACACGGCCTCCGGCATTGTTACCACACCAGCAACAAAATCAATACCGCCTTTCGTTGCTCTCCACTTACCACTTCTAGCAGCCTGAGATTCAATCAGCGCCCAATGCTCTAGCAGTGGATAGGTCTTGCTTTTTAGCATCCACCTTGGCGCAGTATTCTGAACGTCTACCCAATCGTCATCTCGTTTATGGTCAATCATCCATTTCAAGCACAGTGCTAAATGCTGGCTTAGTTTGATCTTATAAACCTTGCCCCACTTATCACAGCATGGACACTTGCCACCATCGCCTGCGATTGTCTGTTTCCAAGAACTGCGTAAACGATCTAAATACTCTGCCTCTTCGTTAAACAGCCTCAGTGTCGCGCCCATAGTTATGATCGTTCACGAATCTGAGTATTGATAATGTGCTTTGCGCTGCCAATCCCATTGCTCAACACCTCGTATAGACCAGCGTTAGCATCACGCACCTGAGCAAAGAACTTACGATTGACCGTTTCAAACTCGCCTATCTTGAAAGACTTGTCCTCTACACTAATCTTCTTGCTATGCGCTACCTTATCGATCAAGGTCAAGAAAGCATCTACCCAACCATCAGCGTCAGGGTGATAGGAATAGGGTTCCTCGCTGCCCGGAACAAACAAAGGCCAATCTCCGGCAGGTTCTTCGACAACTACTGGTAGTGTGGGAATCGGCTCTGCCTGCGGGATTACGATATTTTCCTTATGGGCATTAGGGATTGTTTCGACCTCGGTTTCATCGAGCATCCCAAGTCCGCAATGAGCCAACACTGATCGGCGTATTGCTTTGGTAGTGCATTTAAGCACTGCGTTAGCAAGTGCATCTCCCTTGAGGTTTCCAATGCTAACAGCCCCTTGATTTTCGCTAGAGCGTCCATCAGCCCCGGTAACTCTGACTGAGACAACGTAAATATCATCCACCCGTTCTTTATTCGTAATTTGAGTTGACAGTTTGTGGAGGTTACAGAGTTGTTGCGTGGCTCCTGAATTGGCATATAACACCTGTTTCCCGGAAAGGTTCAGCAGGTCAAACGGTTTGGCACTTGGATCAAGGCCAATCTGCTTGCAGCGGTAGTTGTAGTACTGCACCTTCTGAACTTGGTTTAGCCCCGACAAGTCCCCTTTGGTTACGATTGATTCGATGATCGCTGGATCAATAACAGCGACCTCACCCTTCGGCATACTGATTACGTTACTCATATTAGCCCCTCATTTGATTAGAAAACGCCGACTTCCCGGCTGCTCAACTACAAACTTCTCATACGTCTCTGGTAATGCCTGCTTCAACAGGTCAGCAGAGAATCGCTTGGTAGACTTGCTAGACTTCCAAGTGGCAAGGATTGAGCCATCGAAAGCCTTGAGTGTGGCCTTCGATTGCATAGCCGCTTGGATCATCTGCTTTAAGCCTTCTTCGGCTTCCTCGTATTCCTTCATCTTGGCCTTGATCTGGCCTAGTTGCTGGCAGGCCAATTCAAGCGCGGCGTTAGCCACCATGTCTTGCCCATCGTCAACCTTGTACAAGTCTTTGGTTGCATCAGCCATTGTCACTGGGTTCCAGTTGCGGGTCTGCACCTGCGCCCAGAACTCAGCCATAGCCCGGATGTGAGCCTCGGCCTCTAGTTGTGTAAAGTTTTGCGGGAAGTGGCATAACTCCTGACCACCAAACAGAACAACCAGAACGATGTTCTGCACCCCCTCATGGACTATCTGCTCGTGCAAGCACTGTGCGCGGTACTTCTCAGAGATCATCTCCGTGCCATCATCGCCATACTTCTTGCGCTGGTGTACGCCAAGGTTCTTGACCTCATACAAGGTCTTGCCATCGGCAGAGATGTAGTCAAAGTGTGATGCCATCCAATTATGCTTTGAATGGTGCAGCGTGTAGTCTGCGTCTTTGAACTCCCAACCCCACCTGCCAGCAGCAATCCGCATAATAGGTTCTTGCATGAGCAAGCCCATCTGTACGGGTTCTACGTCTGAGAGATCAGGTGCATCCTTCTGCCCAACCTTTTGCAGGTAGACTTCACCGCCTTTACCTTCAGCGATCATGCCTGCGTCACTACTCCAAATTGCCTTGTCGCGCACGGCAAGGTCTTTTTCGCTTAATGCCATATCAGCCCCCAAATTAAGATAGCGAAGTTACACGTTACTACAGAAATATCGTTTATGCAAGAGTGGTCTATTAAGTTTAAGCCAATCCTCGGCTTCCATAGTGTTTTTACTGTCAGCACCAAAGCCACGCCCAATCGTGTTTGATCCTACGTGGTGAACATAGGCGCGGCTATTAAAGTGTTTGAAGCCCTCCTGAGCCATGTCGTAGCAGGCCACGTTATCACTATAAAAGTTAGTAGGCGGAAAGCCCGGAAACCCTTCTCGATCCACGCTGGCAAACAAGGGTGCAGTCCACTCTACCTGCTGGATTGTCTCCTCGCTTGCCCACTTCATGCCTGCCCACGTATCGTTTTCTTGTTTGGCACGGATGTTCTGCGGCATTGAGGCCATGTTGCTACGGGCAGAAACAAAGCCCACCTTGTGCCCTTGTTGGTTAAGTAACACCCGATCATGGCAAAGTAGCCAGTAGGTATTGGGATCAAGTACAACGTCATCGTTAGCCATGATGACTGTCTCATGCCCATCGAGAAACGCTTGGGTTATGGCATGGTTGAACGAATCTCCGAAATTAGTCTTATCGTTTTCCCCTAAATAATGCACCCAATCCTGTTTATCTAGGGAGTCCCACTTGCCATACACGTAAGTGGTTACTTCCCTTGGCACGTACATCCATATTGATTCTAGAAGTACGTTGATGCTTTTGCTGCCCTTTGTTGCGATCACGATAGGAGTCATGTGTTCTTCTCCTTTAGTTTGGCTTCAAACTCACGGGCAAACGCAATCATTTCTGCGTCACTTTTTGGCTCGTTATACATCTCATGAATTTCCCAGTCTGGAATACTCACCCATTCGGGCTTTGGTGGTGTGGTGTCATGTGATGTTTGATCCATCATTACTGTTCGGGCTAATGCTTCGCAAGTTTTGCATGGGGTTGGGTCTTTGTAGAGAGGTGTTGTCCAATAATCCGTCCAGTTTGGCGTGTCGATTGTGTCGTGAGCAAACACAACGCTTTCTTTTCCGTCCCACCACGCCACAGGTTCTTGCTTTTCTGCCTCGTCAATGGCTTGGCGTAGTGCGGTGATGGCCCCACCATTCAATTCGTACCCATCTGTAGAAATTCCAGTTTGCTCAAAGCGTTGTCGCTGTCTGCGTTCAACCAATGACCGATACAACTTGTCGTCACTTTTCGCCATGTCGCCATAGGTATCAATGTCATCAATGATGTCCCAGAGTTTTTCCAAAGCCTCCAATGCTTGCTTCATTGCTGA
>JACCDW010612047.1_pt1 | contig 37388 bp, 32 predicted proteins | sample 7449781 | NCBI WGS metagenome assembly JACCDW01 (sample SAMN15323449, study PRJNA562643) | freshwater metagenome | isolation source: river surface water | place: USA:Blue River Watershed | collected 2017-08-18 | reverse complement strand
CCAAAAGCTAGGATCTAAGGTTTGTTCCTCTTCGTCTGCAATCTCTGCTAGTTTTCTATCGAGGTCAAAGATACCTCCTCAAAGCCTCTGCACGGCCTTTTATATCTTTATGCTGTTCTGCATTCATAGTGCAAAGATACTATATTTTTATTTGGAAGTAAGAATGGATTTAAATTGCATCATTTTTTAATCATTTTTTATAAATCCAAAATAATGTTCAATAAATTAATTAATTTGCTCGTTTATTGACAGTTAACCAACTCTTCAAATTAAACAACGAACAAATTGACAAAGATAAAACTCTTCATCCTTTGGATTATATTTTTCAACTTAAATGTTGCAAAAAGTCAAATTTGCAATTCATCAATTAAATCCAAATATGTTACATTGGCTGAAAAACAGATAGGATCAAATTTTATTTCCGATTTAACCAGCCATAGTGTTGTGGCTGTAAAAGGTGGTTTTTGGTTGGGTGGCTTGGCCAATTTGGCTGGAATTGATAAAGATTTCTATTTTGCAAAATTCAATGACACAGGAAAATTGCTTTTTTTCAAAACCGTTGGATTGTCTACAGACGAAGGGGGTTTCTCAATCCGGTTGGCAGCAACTCCTAGCGGTGGCATCATCATTACAGGACAGAATTACAACAATTCTACTTCCTCAAATTTAGGAGCAATAGTTTCAATTGACAATACAGGAAATTTAAAATGGTATAGAAAAACACCCAGCTCAGGAAATCAATCTTATTTAGATGCTATAAGAGCCGTTATGGTAGACCCAAATGGAGATGTAATTATTGCTGGTGACGCACAACAATATTCTAGTTTGAATTATTCGCGTGTACTGGTGGTTAAATTAGACAGCAATGGAAATGATATTTTCACCAATCAAATAAACCTTTCTCTATTTGGTAATAATCATCAAGCCCACCCTACACAAATACAATCAACGCCTTATGGTTATCTTATTGGGGGATGGATAACTAGCAATGTAAATCCTTTTTTATTGCTTGTAAATAAAAAGACAGGAGCTTCCATTAAATCGTTTTTCTTAGATGGACTTAACAATCACAGCCAAGATAAGTTAATTTATACTCCTTCTGGAAAAGTTTATTTGGCTGGTTTTACAAGCGCAAAAGGGACTCCCGATGCTTGGGTTGCCGCAGTTGATTTGAATCAGGAAAAAATCCTTTGGCAAATTGGATTTGCTACAACTCCCGGTGCCAGAGATTATTTCAATCACGCCTATCTTGAAAACGATTTGATATACATGTCAATGCAATCTGAAGGCCTTGGTAATGGTTCACGACAAGGTTTTATAGTTGTTGATACAAATGGAAATTTCGTTTCGGGAAATTCCATTTATTTTGCTTCTAGGGAATTTAAAACTTCCAATGCAGGAATGGACTTTGATGTACTCAATTCTGGAGGGACAGTTTTTTTTGGACAGGATGACTATTTATCTACACCACATTTAAACTTCGCAATTATGAGTCCATGTGATTATAAAAATTGCGCCAACCATATACAAGACTATACAACTTTTAATACCATTTTATCTCCTGTTAGCCTAAGTGCAATCGACCATTTTCAAGGTAAATTAACAACGGAAATTGCAAAAGTCAATAAAATAGAAATGGGAACAACCATTGAATGTTTGATACCAAATTTATCAAATAATTACTGGCTTTTAAACAGTTTTAGCCCAGGAAACAACGATGGATTTAATGATGTTTTTAAGATTGGTTATGAAGGACGTGAATTCTACTACAATCTCATGATTTACAATCGTTGGGGAGAATTGGTTTTTGAAACCCAAAACGCCAACATCAAAGACGAAAGTAAATTCTGGAACGGAAAGGTCATGAACACTGGACCAGATTGTCCTGCTGGAAGTTATTTCGTGCTGTATCAGTTGTATTTAGATGGCACAAACAACCCACCGAAAGAGATTCATGGGGTGATTACACTAATTAGGGAATAAAAGGTTTATGAAGGTTTATAGTAAATTATATTTGAATTATTGCTCAAAATTTAACTAAAATTGGGATTAGGGATATTAGATGGATTAGGAAAATTAGAGTGATTAGAAAGTTTAATCGAATCAAACTTTAAACTTTAAACTTTAAGCTCTAAACTTTCAACTTTAAACGCTAAACTTTCAACTTTAAATTCCCGGAACCCACCAATTAGGCAATTATTCCGTATTGATAATAAACCTTTCAAACTTAATATGGACCGTAAAGAATTTCTATCCTTGCTTGGATTCTCAGCAGTAGCTGCATCTTTGCCTATGTGCATGGGTGGCTGCTCAAAAACCACTGATACCATGTCGGTGGATTTCACCTTAGACCTTACTCAATCTGCCTATTCTGCCCTTAACACAAATGGTGGATATTTGATTCACAATGGGGTTATTGTTGCGAAAACAACCACTGGAGAATATTTGGCAGTAGCGGCAGCTTGCACTCACGAAGGTGCCAATGTCAATTTCAAATCAAACAACAATCAATTCGTTTGTCCAAAACATGGTGCCACTTTCTCTTCTACTGGTTCAGCGGTAAGTGGCCCAACAAGTGGAAACTTACAAAAAATGAACACGTCGCTCTCTGGCAATATCTTGCGTGTCTATTCTTAAAAGTGAAAGTGGACAGAAGTTTCAGGCTGAATCATCTGTTCACTTTTTCTCTCTCCATTTTTTATACAGTGAACAATGGTTACTTGCTTATCCAACACATTGTATAACAATTGATTTTGAATTAAAATATCTTTGTCTGATTTTATAGATTTCAGGTTGCTACTTTGAAAATAAATCCATGTTGCCTCATCTTCTATTTCCCATCCAAGAAATTCCAATGGAATGATATTGGTTTTTTTAGGCAATTGTTGCATGATTTTCAATCTGCTTTTTACATACAATTCTATTTCCTTTTTGTTTTCATCGCTTTTTACCGTTGATTGAAACTTTATCTTTCTATTTTGGTAGATAGCCTTTTGCAAATCATCTGTAAACAACTTCACACTCACCTCAAATTTACTCTTCGTAACCCAATTTATTTCAACCACCCCAACATAGTATGGATGGATCAACGACATGGTAAAAATCATGACCATGGTGATTAAAATTGTTTTAATAAATTTCATTAGATGTGGGCAATCCCTTTAATTTGCAAGTTACAAAAGTAAGAAACATGTCCGACTTTTTAATTTGGTTCAAAACTGGAATTTATCACATTACAGATTGGGAGGGATACGACCACATGTTGTTTTTACTCATTACAACCGGTTTTTTTATTTGGAGGGACATAAAAAAAGTTCTCTATCTTATTACAGGATTTACAATTGGACATTCGTTAACACTGGCCTTAAGCGTTTTTGAAGTGATTCGATTCAATTCAACGTTAATTGAAATACTCATACCTGTAACTATTTTATTGACTGCAATTTATCAGTTAACCAACAAGCAACAGTCATTTAAAATTATACCTCAAATGACATTCATAGTTTTGTTTGGACTCATACATGGTATGGGATTTTCGGGATTATTGAGATCAATGTTAGGAAAAGAAACGGACATTTTAATTCCCTTGTTATCGTTTAATTTGGGGATAGAGGCGGGTCAAATTGCCATTGTAGTGGTGTTAATTTCTATCTCTACCCTTTTGTTTGAGTTTCTAAAAATCAATCAAAAAGTTTATATTGTTTCGGTAAGCTTGATTGTGATTGCATTGTCAATCATGATGATTGTGCAAAGAATCCCTCAAAACAATGAAGAAAAGAAAGAAATAGTCTCAAAAACCTATAAATCTCCATATTTTTGTAAACATTCAATTAATTTAAAATCAGATTTTTCACTTTATGCGTAAAATTTTCATATTCTTTTTCGCAGTTTTGAGTAATCCCATTTGGGCTCAAAACTTGAAAAACAATCCCACTTCGAACCACGGAAACAAATTCGAGCAATTGGGTACAATCTTAACCGATGCAAATGGCTACAGAACGGCTTCTGGTGCACCTGGACACGAATACTGGCAGCAAAAAGCAGACTACAAAATCGATGTTCACTTAGATGAGAACGCTCGTTATATAAACGGTGAAGAAACCATCACATATTTCAATAATTCACCAGACAAACTCACTTATTTGTGGTTGCAATTGGATGAAAATGAACACAATCCAAACGGAGAAAACAATTATTTCAATGAAAGTGGAAAATCCAATCCCACAAACATCGGCGAATTAGAAAATTTGGATGTTCGCAAGAAATTGGCAGGTTATGGTATGCAAATTTTAGCCGTAACGGATGCCTTGGGGAATCCGATTCCATTTACCATAAACCACACAATGATGCGTGTTGATTTAAAACAAACGTTGGCTTCAAAAAGCAATTTTGTATTCAAGGTAAAGTGGAAGTACAAAATACCCGAGAGAAAAAAGATTGGAGGTCGCGGTGGTTATGAGTTTTTCGAAAAAGATGGGAATGATCTGTTTACCATTTCTCAATGGTATCCTAGAATGTGCGTTTACAGCGATTATCAAGGATGGAATCACAAACAATTTACAGGACGTGGTGAATTTTCATTGGTTTTTGGAAACTTCGAAGTGAACATGAAAGTCCCAGCTGATCACGTGATTGCCTCAACTGGGGAATGTCAAAATTATGCCGAGGTGCTCACTACAGCGCAACTTGAAAGATGGAAAAAAGCTCAAAATTCATCTGAACCTATTGAAATTGTTACGTTAGATGAGGCGAAGCAGAAAGAAAAATATCCCTCAAGAGAAAAACCATACAAAATATGGAAGTATAAAGCCACCAATGTGAGAGATTTCGCTTGGGGAAGTTCAAGGAAATTCACTTGGGACGCGATGGGAATATTGGTAGACGGTAAAAAAATCATGTGCATGAGTTATTACCCGAAAGAATCTTACCATTTATACCGCAAGTATTCAACCAAGGTGGTTGCACACACCATAAAGACTTATTCTAAGTACACCATTCCTTATGCTTACCCAGTTGCAATTAGTGTTGAAGCTTCTTCGGGCATGGAATATCCAATGATTTGTTTCAATTATGGAAGAACTGAAGATGATGGAACTTACACGGCATCTACTAAATACGGAATGATAGGTGTAATTATTCATGAAGTTGGACACAACTTCTTCCCAATGATTATCAACAGTGATGAACGAAATTGGAGCTGGATGGATGAGGGATTGAATACCTTTGTGCAGTTCCTAACGGAACAAGAATTTGACAACAATTATCCCTCAAGAAGAGGACCTGCCCACAAAATTGTGGATTACATGAAACTTCCTAAGGAGAGATTAGAACCTATCATGACAAACTCTGAGAACATCATTGAGTTTGGTCCTAATGCCTATGCAAAGCCAGCAACTGCCTTAAATATTCTCAGAGAAACTGTAATGGGAAGAGAATTATTCGATTATGCTTTCAAAGAATATTGCAGAAGATGGGCCTACAAACATCCATCGCCAACCGACTTTTTTAGAACCATGGAAGATGCCTCTGGTGTTGATTTAGATTGGTTCTGGAGGGCTTGGTTTTACGACATTGAGCCCGTAGATGTTAGTTTAGACAGCGTTACCGCTTACAGGGTGTATGCACCTAAAAATGTACCGGTTATGATGGATACTTTAAGAAAAGGTTCAATTCAACAAATAACTGTCACCCCAACATCGGTAAAATCCAATAAAAGTGCACCAAGTATGAAAAATAGCGATGATTTTATTCATGTTTCGAGAATAAGAAATTTGGCCTCCGGAATGAAATTTGCGGTTGATTTGGACACCAGTTTGAGGGATTTCTATTTTTATTACAATGAAAAATTGGATACGTTTGGCAAGTGGAAAAATGAAAGTCGGAATTCCATTGACCCTTCTGTTCCGAAGGTTGTGAATCGATACAGAAATTACGAGCCAATTAGTTCTGAAATTGCTGCACCATACGAAAATCAATATTACTATGAATTGAAATTTTCAAACGTTGGCGGCGCAGTAACACCAGTTATCATTCAATGGAATTTCACCGATGGAACTTCAGAAACCGATTACATCAATGCGTATATCTGGAGAAAAAACGAGTACAAATTCACTAAGAACTTTATGAAAACCAAGGAGGTGGCTTCAATTGTAATCGATCCAATGAAAGAAACTGCTGATATTGATGAAAGCAACAACAGCTGGCCTAAAGGAGAAATCAAACCAACGCGCATTGAAATCTTCAAAATGAAAGAACAGCCAGAGGGAAAAAACCCGATGCAACGAAAATAATTTGCATTTAATACAAGAAACAATTCACGGGGGCGCATTTCATGCGCCCTTTTTTATTAAAAATCGCAAATGCAAAATGGCCGTTTTACGGAAAAACCATAATTTAAAAATTGTATTCTCGTATTAAATTTTTAACTAAGCGTTAATATTGTGAGCATGAAAAAATCTCATTGGTCAATTATGTCCATCATATTGTTATTCTTCGGTTGTTCGCCAAAATTCACGGAGTATAATGATTCGGGATTTGGAGGTAAAATTTTGGTTAAAAATAACGCTACCAAAGCGTTGAATAATCCCGAATCAGATGAATCTTTTATAAAAGCTATTCAAGATGATTCTACTTCAAGTGTTTGTAAAGATCAAACGGTGGTGGCGTATTTTGATACGAAAATCACCCAATCAACTCCGAAATTGAATCGAAATCATAAAAAAAATGAAGAAACAAAAGTAAAGGGCTTTTCTTTGACCAGGCTTGATAAAGTTCTTCAAAACAATAAAAAGAAAAGCATCATTCCCAACAAAACATCGTCTTTTTATAGGTGGTACTTTTTCTCATTCGCAATATTGACATTTCTCGCTATGCTCTACGCGATAATTGATTTAACTGGTCCAGGCGCTGGAAGTTCAGGTGGTGTTATTGCCGTTTTAATTGGGTTGTTGGGTATTTGGGTTATAACATGGTTTATCAAATCCAGTTTATACATTGACAACTTCATTAAAGGACGTTGTCTGTTTACAAGAATGGGCATTATTATATGGTGGTTCCCATTTTTTAGTATACCATTATTATTTTTGGGATTGATATACGATTATTTCAAAAAAAAGTAGATGTCGCTAACTTCAACCTTCATAAACTTTTATAAACCTTTTATCCCCCCCTCTTCCTATCCTTTAGAAACGGAAACCTTTCTCTAAATTGATACATTGGATTTTTCTCTAACAGAACATGCACCAATTGTTCACGGTTTTCGATAGGTTCTACCCTATATTCTCCTAAAAAATCAATGAGTTGAGAACACCCTGAATGTTTGATTCCATTTCCATCTTCTCCAACCCTGTTTACGCCCAAAACATAACATTGATTTTCGATGGCTCTTGCCATCAACAAAGTATTCCAAGCCTTCATTCTAGCGGCTGGCCAATTTGCTACAAATAACATGATATCAGAACCTGCGGTTTTACGCATCAATTCCGGGAAGCGCAAATCGTAACAAATAAAAGGTGCAATGTTCCATCCCTGAAATTCAAATGTCCCACATTCTTCTCCGGCCACATAATTCTCATGTTCATTACCATAGCTGAACAAATGGTTTTTATCGTATTTGAATATAATTTCTCCATTGAGTACAGCCAAAAAACGGTTATAAAATTTACCATTTTCTACAATGGCCAAACTACCACAGATAAGTTTGTTATTACTTGCCACTTTCATCCACTCAACAGCCTCACCTTCCATGGTTTGAGCATGCTCGGCTGAATTCATGGTAAAACCTGTTGCAAACATTTCAGGCAACACCACCAAACTATTGGATTGGGCTTGTTGTACATGCCAATTTAAACGTGTAAGGTTGGCAATGGCATTTTCCCATTTCAAATGGGTTTGGATAAAGTATACGTCTAAAGTTTGCATAAAATATTGGTAGCATTCAAAATAGTATCATCGTTTTTTGCAAAACAAAATCTCAACAATCCCGTTTTTTCGCGATTTTCGCAAAAAGATCCTACCGGAATACTTGCAATTTTCGCAGTTTTTGTAAGGTGTTTTGCCAGTTCCTCATCTGTCATTTCTAGATATAGAGTATTGCTCCCTGTGTATTTTAGTATTAGAAAATAGGAACCATTACAAGGCAAAATCTCCCAATTTGAACCCACCAATTGAGAGCTAAATAAATCTCGCTTGGCTTGATAGAATGCTGAAAGTTCCATTTCCCAGTTACACTGTTGTTGCATGAATTTCTCTAATCCATATTGTGATGCACTGTTACAGGAAAATGCCAGAAATTGATACACCTTTCTCATCTCAGATGTGAGTTTTTCATCAGCAGCTAAGTAACCCATCTTCCAACCGGTGCTGTGAAATGTCTTCCCGAAGGACGATACCTTTATACTCCTGTTTTTAAGTCCCTCAATATTCAATATCGAGATATGTTTGCCACCATCAAAAACCATGTGCTCGTATACTTCATCGGAAAGAACCAATAAATTGGAATTCAACACAATAGTTTCCAAGGTTTTCCAATCCTCCATCTCCATTGTAATTCCCAACGGATTATGTGGTGTATTGATGATGATCATTTTGGTCTTGTGGTTTACCGCCTGTTGAACTTTATCCCATGGAATTGTAAATGTATTTAAATCGATTGACACCCTCACGGCCTTTCCACCAGCGAGTTCAATGGCCGGTTGATAACTGTCGTAGGCTGGTTCCAACACAATCACCTCATCTCCTTGATTTACAAATGTTTGAATTGCCACGAATAAACCTACAGTAGCACCTGGCACCACGGTAATTTCTGATTCTGCATTCAATTGAATTTGATGCATTTGCATTTCTTTTTGAGCAATAGTTTCTCTGAAAGTAAGATAACCTGGCATGGGGGCATATTGATTTTTCCCGTTCAACATTCCCTCATGAATGAATTGAACCAATCCCATTGGAGGTTCAAACTCAGGAAACCCTTGTGCCATGTTGATGGCTTCTTCTTGAGATGCCAGTTGCGACATTACCGAAAAAATAGAGGCCCCAATGTGAGGCAATTTAGATTGATTAGTAAAATGCATTGTTGCGAATTTACTTCATCTGCATCAAAAACGATGGAGTATGTAACGAATACATTACAATTCTTACAAATATTGTAATTGAAACAATAACTTATTTATTTGAAATACAAAAACATAGCATGAAACCAAAAGAAAATAAGCGAAAAAAATTTGAACTTCCGTAAAATTTGAGTTTATTTGTTGACATTAACTTTTTGAACATGAGCAATCAACAAAAACCTACAAATTACGGCGCCTTATCTACCCTCACCACGGTATTTTTCTTCTGGGGATTCATAGCGGCTGGAAACAGCGTTTTTATTCCTTTCTGTAAGAATTATTTCCATTTAGACCAGTTCCAAAGTCAGTTAATTGATTTTGCCTTTTACTTGGCATATTTTATTGGTGCATTGTTTTTGTTTATTGCCGGATCAACAAAAGATAAAGATTTGGTTGGTACCTGGGGATACAAACGCAGCATTGTATATGGTTTAGGATTTTCAGCCATTGGAGCTGGAATCATGATAACTTCGGTTTATCTTAACTTTTTCAATGGTATGTTGATGGGATTGTTTGTAGTGGCCTTAGGATTTTCATTACAACAAGCTTCTGCAAATCCTTTCATGATTTCTTTGGGGGATGAATCTACGGGTAGCAATCGTATTAGCTTAGGCGGTGGTATCAATAGTTTAGGAACTTCAATAGGACCATTAATTGTGGCGTTAAGTTTGTTTGGTAAATCATCGGCAATTAAAGATGAAGACATTGCTGCATTGAGCCTTGACAAGGTAATTATTCTTTATGCGGGTGTTGGATTGTTGTTCATTTTGATTGCAGCTTTATTCGGATTTTCTAAAAAAGTACCCGATGGCATTTTCCAAGAAAAACCGGAAAAGGCGAAAAAGGCCATGAACTTATTGCTTACAATGACTGTATTGTTGGTGCTTTGTTTTGTTCCTGTTTTTAGCAGCTACAAGAGTCAAGAAGCCATTGAAATTGCAAAATTGGAGACACTTAAATCCGATATCAATAAAAAACAAACAGGTATGAGTCAACAAGTTGTGGCAACTGACGTGGCAACAAAAGATTTAGACTCACAAATTGACAACATAAAGCATCCATTGGAAAAATCACGACTCAAAATGTTAATTTTGGGATTGGTGGTTGTAGTTGGTGGTATTTTATACGCCTTTTTCTCGAGCAAAAAATCGACAACTGGTTGGGGAGCCATGCAATATCCACAGTTAAGTTTGGGGATGTTGGCAATTTTCATTTACGTAGGAATTGAAGTTGCAATTGGAAGTAACCTAGCTGAATTGCTCAAAAAGGATACATTTGGTGGATTCACCTCTAGTGAAATTGCACCATTTGTTGCCATGTATTGGGGCAGTTTGATGATTGGACGTTGGGCAGGAGCCGTTAGCGCTTTAAATCTGACTGAAATTACAAAAAAATGGCTTAGAACTTTTATGCCATTGATTGCTTTTGGCGTTGTAATGTTCTTTACTTGGGTTTCGGGTTACAATATTTTACCTTTAAAATGGTATTTCTTGTGCATTTTGGTTCAAATGTTAGGATTCTATGTTGCCAACAACAAACCCGCATTCACTTTATTGTTATTTGGTATACTAGGAACTATTTCAACAATCATTGGATTGTTAACTGATGGAAATGTTGGAATATACGCGTTTTTATCGGCTGGATTGTTCTTATCAATTATGTGGCCTTGTATTTTCTCATTGTCGTTGGCTGGACTTGGCAAATACCAATCTCAAGGTGCAGGTTTCTTGATCATGATGATTTTAGGGGGTGCTATTTTGCCTCCTATTCAAGGGAAATTGGCCGACGTTATCGGCATCCATGAATCATTCATCATTGGCACAATTGGCTTTATTTATCTAGCATATTTTGCATTTTTTGTAAAAAATACACTTAAAAAACAAGGCATTGAGTTTGATGAGCAAATGTCTGGAGGACATTAAATTGAAATTTATTAAATTAGCAGTTTAATGTGTGAATTAGTAAGGTATAGGAAATTTGATTCAAAAAATTGAATCATTTGTTAACCACTAAACACTATATTTAATTCTTAAATTGATTCTAGAAATTTAATCAGTTTATCTCGTTCAGATTTACTGAGATTAATCACGTTTTGTTTTGCAATTTCAGCCTCCCCGCTGTGCCATAAAATTGCTTCTAGCAAGGTTCTGGCTCTACCGTCGTGAAGAAAATATTGATTTCCATTGACTTTCTTTGATAATGAAATCCCCCACAATGGTGGAGTTCTCCATTCAGAACCCGTGGCCTTATATTCTGTAATATCATCGGCCAATCCAGGTCCCATGTTGTGCAACAGCATATCGGTAAAGGGCTGAATGATTAAGTTAGAAATTTGAGGAAAAGTTACATCCACTTTTGTGGTTTGGTATTGAACATGGCATTTATTGCAACCAACATTTTGGAATATTTGCTTACCTTGAATCACATCTATTTGAGATACATTTCTTCTTGCAGGAACTGTTAAACTTCTCATATAAAATGTAATTGCCTCAATCACAGTATCATGAACATCTACAGCATATTTAGCAGGGAAATTTTTCATTTGCAATTGACCATGAGCATTTTTCAATGGAAATAAATTTGATGTCACACCAATATCTTCATTGAAGGCTTTAGCTACCTGGGTTTTAATATTTGCAACACCAGCTTTCCAACCAATTTTACCCAACGTTTTAGATTTTGATACAGGATTGTACACAAAATTTGCAACCCCTGAAATTCCATCTGAATTTACATCAAATTCATCTTGGTGCTTCAAAATTGAACTTTCTTCAATGGCCTCAATCAATCCCATTCCATAATTTGGACGTGCCATTCTGAGAGACATTTGAACATTTGCGGGGAAAATAATGTAAGATGAAGCGATGGAAACTTGGGGTTTTCTTAACTGAATAACAGTGCCGTCAGCTAAAGTAACATCTGTGTAATTCCATTTCACATTTAAAGTTGCTTCTGGCTGTACCCCTGCAATGGCTTGGTCTTGAATTTGAATGCCAAAACCCGGCACAGGCAATGTCCCTCCATGTTCATCTACCCCATCTAAAGCAACTTTGAGGAATGTTGACTGGAAACCTGATTTTTCACCGAATGGAAATCCACGTCCTTCATTGACATGACATCTATCGCAACTTACATTGTTAAAAATGGGTCCCAAACCTCCAAATTTGATTGCAGGTGCGGTAACAAAGGTTTGTCCGAAGAATTTATCACCTAAATTGTGCATATATAGCTGAGACGGAGTTAAACCTGGAATTGTATTTCCATAAGCCCCCATCGACTCATCAAAAACTGTTGCTATATCGGCTGTTAATCTCTCATCAAGCAATTTTTCGCTAAATTCTACTGTTTTCTTACATCCCCAAACAGCAAGGGTGATTGACAGAAAAACGGTAATTTTTTTCATTTTTGAAAATGTTGCAAAATAACGGGTTGAGCTTGGTTTGACAATATATCTGACAATTCCGAAAACCGCTTAATGGTAGATTCTAATTGAGCAGGATTTGTAAAAATGGCTTGTGAAAAAGGCACTTTATATGATTTTAAATTAGCAATAATATCATCAAAACGCTGAATAATATTAAAATGCAATGATTTATTATACTTATGGATAAATTGTCCTAATGACATGCCTGTTTGTCCATTTAATTGACACAAATAGGCATTTTTTGCTCCAATAATATTATTTGTAAAATCGGTAAATGAATTTTTACTGTAATTCGATTCATCCAAGGTAGAATCTGCGGCTAAAAAGGGTTCGCTCAATTTTCCAGCTCCAACCTCATCTACGATTCCCGCAATGGCAGTTAACAATTCAAGAGCCGCCAATTGTTGAGTTTGATAAATGGTTGAACCTTTACCTGCAGTGGTCCATGTTTGATAGTAAGTATTTCCTTGCGGAGACCAAGCATCTAACAATTGCTGAGTGGATTTGGACAAAACATCAGTTAACGAAAGTAAATACTCTAATTCTCGTGGTTTAAATTCACTCACTGTTTTATGACTATTCCTACCAAACAAAAGATATTCAATTGCATGAAACCCTTTTAATGAAGTTGGCAAATCAGAAACAAAACTTGTTGATAAAACCACCGATTGATTCATTAATGAGTCCAAATCTATATAATTTAAAGGCCAATCATCCAATGAAGGATCAATTTCTAATGTTGAAACTGGTCCGAATAAAAACGCCTCTGTAAGTTCCCATTTTTCTCTTGTTGAAAACCAATTTAGTTTTAAAACTTGAAGCAATGAGTCAGAAGGATTATTGCAAAAAACTATGGTATTTGCATACATTAATTGTGCATTCGAATTGAGGTTTTGATAGCATGGAAGTACCATTTTATCTGCAAAATTTTGTATAAACAAGTCTGAATTAAATTCTGCTAATTCTTCTTCTTTTTCGCAGGAATTCAATCCAAAAAGGATAAATATCCCTAAAAATAATAAACTATATTTTTTCATATTAAACTAATAATCAATTGATTGTTGTCTTTAAAGTAATTTAATCTTTTCAATGATTTGGTTGCAGGACCTTGAACCACTTTTCCATTTATATCGAAGGCACTTCCGTGTAGTGAACAATTAAAACCTTTGGTATTTGCAGCAAGATTCCAATCTTGGTGGGTACATTTTAAGATCAAAGCGAGGTATTCGCCATTTTCTAGTTCATGTACAAATACATCGTAATCTAAATCAGAAGGACGAATAATGTTCATCTTATTTTGATTTAAACTGATTAAATCAACAAATAGTTTTTGATTTTTAGAAGCCAATTTCACAACAGGAAATGAAACACAAGATGTTAAACTATTGATGGCAACTCCTGCCGTAAAAACACCCATGCATGCTAGGCAGCTCGATTTGATAAATTCTTTTCGTTTCATATTTAAAAGCTATATGCTAATCCTAAATTAACTACATCCATATTTTTATACCATATTGGTAAATAAGGCGCTGGATTAACAACGAAAGCCTGATTAAAATCGCCAGTTAAGGTTTTGTGATAATCTAATTTTATAGCCACACCTCTCACAGGCAAAAATGTAATTCCGGCAATCATATGATTTTGTGTATACGCCAAATTTGCCAATCCATTTGTTGGAATCGCATTGTTCATATCAACCCTTTCATATCTGCAAAATCCGATGAGTTGTTTTTCTTGAGCATATTTATTGTAAAGAAAATCGAAGCCAAACTCTAGATAAGATCCGAATATTCTTTCCGGACAATTATTTGCAAAAGTAGCATTGATATTGGCGGCATCTGGTATTTGCACTATGCAAACAAGCCCTTTTACTACAAAACCGCGGCTACGATACTGAAAATTCGCTTCATTCAAAAACACTGGAGTTCCAAAAGTACCCGATTGTATATCTAATCGGGCAGCAGTGGTATCATCTAAACCAACTGTACCACCAAAATAAGAACTTGCTTGTAGCCTTAAACCGCCATAATAATATAAAATGGCACCTGTTAAGGCTAAATTCCTTGCTGAGGCTAAGTACCCTTCAGAGCGTCCTCCACGAATTCCTTCGCTAAGTGAGAAATTTTGGGCATTCAACCCATTCATAATTCCGAAACTATAATTCAATCCCGGCATCGATCTGGATCTTCCATACAATGCCACTCCTATTTCGCGCCAAGTTGCAGGAATGACAACCTGTTCAACAATAGGTCGGTAAACACCATTGAATGTATTGGGCAAATGATTTTCATTGATCTGACCAATTCTAGGTGTAAAAAATCCAGCATTTATATAAATCATTCTATTTAAATCAAATTTGATGAAACACTGTTCAAGACTAAACTCACCGCCAGTAGATCCACTTTTTACAGTTCCATTTTCCAATTCCATTTCACTAAAAAATGAAATATTCTTGCTGAATCTATGTCCTATAAATAAAACCGCCCGCTGCAATTGCGCCACAGCCGTGTTATTATAAATATTGTTCTTATAAGCAATTTCTCCGTATCCACTAATTGCTGTTGCTGATGTGCCTTTTATTTCTAAACCAGCCGACAATGAGTCTTCATGAGTTAAAATTTGTGCTTTTGACGCTCCAGTTAAAAGAATGATGGCTATGTACAACCATTTAGTTCGATTCTTTAAGCATTGTTTGATAGCGAATTTCATTTTAATGTTTATTGATATAAATGCAAATTAACACCTTATTTATAATTAGTCCAAATAAAAATAAGTATTTTAAATAATTGTCTATTTAACACTTATATATTTTCAACAAACCAAAACACAATCAATCAACAAAATAGAATCGACATTATTATCAAATAAATTTCCCTAAAAAAATACTAAGTTTGTGAAAAATGAATCGAGATCGACTTTCAGTGGTTATTATTGCCTTCAATGAAGAAATTCATATAGGAAATTGCATTAAGTCTGTAACGCAAATAGCCGATGAAATCATTGTATTAGACTCTTTTTCAACTGATAGAACCGTTGAAATTTGTGAAAATATGGGTGCAACGGTTATCCAGCATGCTTTTGAGGGACATATACAGCAAAAGAATTATGCAAAAGACTGTGCCAATTTTCAATGGGTGTTGAGTTTAGACGCCGATGAAGTATTGTCGGAACAATTGATTACCGAGATTCAAAATTTCAAAACGGATATTTTATCGGGAATTGTCCCTCAAAATCATAAAATTGGAGGTTGCACAATGAACCGTTTGAATCATTTAAATAACAGACCCATAAAAGGTTGTGGATGGTATCCCGATACTAAATTGAGGTTGTGGAATCGAAACTGGGGTAAATGGACGGGGGTTAATCCGCATGACCGTTTTGAGTTGGAAACAAACAATAACACCATCCACCTTGACGGAGATATTTTACATTTCACCTATCAAGATAAAAAAGCGGTTTGGAAGCAAGCAATAAAGTTTGGAAAAATTGGCGCAAAAGCTTGCGAAGATTCGTTTTTCCTAAAGACCTTCTTTAAGTTTTCAACAAGTCCGGCCTTAAAATTCTTGAAAAATTATTTGATTAAGCGAGGTTTTTTATACGGATTTGATGGGTTTTATATTTGCTTTTGTCAATTTGTTGAATCTTTCATCAAATACGGATACGGAATGATTTTAACTTTTTATAAAATCTTCTAATTAAAACTCCAACGTTGTTTGAGCTGGTAGCAACTGAAATGTTCGCCGATGGTGCGGTGTAATTCCATGTTTCCGAATGGCATCTCTATGCGCGATGGTGGGATATCCCATGTTTGAATTCCATGCATATTCAGGAAATTGCTCATGCAAATTTTCCATGAGTTCATCTCTATGAGTTTTTGCCAAAATACTGGCTGCTGCAATATTGAGAAATTGTGCATCGCCTTTTACTTTTGTTTCATGAGGGACATTTTTAAAGGGCTTAAATCGATTTCCGTCTACAGCGATAAATTCGGGCAAAATTGAGAGTTGATCGAGGGCTTTATGCATTGCTAAAATGCTGGCATTCAATATATTAATTTTATCAATTTCTTCAGGAGAACATATTCCAACTGAATATGCAAGGGCATTTTCCATGATAATATGTTTCAATAATTCACGGTTGGATTTTTTTACTTGCTTGCTATCATTCAACAACGGATGATAAAATCCTACAGGTAAAATTACGGCTGCTGCAACAACTGGTCCGGCCAGACATCCTCTCCCAGCCTCATCACAACCAGCTTCGAGTGTAAATTCAGAACATTTGGGCAACAAAGACATGTTGCAAAAATAAGCAGATTAATCTTGTTCTTTGATTTCTATTGTCCACGAACCCGTTAAACAAGTAACTTTAAGAAAATAAAACCCTACAGGCAGTTGGCTTATATTTTGTATGGATACATGTTTACCAAAGGGTATTCTTTTGCCGGCAGCATCAAACAATTCAATTTTACCATTTCTGGGAATATCAATTGCAGGAAAATTAATCAAAACCTTTTTATGAAGAGATTGATTTAAAAAATTCGAGGCCAATTCTGTTTGAATTCCTGAGATTTTAGAGACATGATAATTGGCCTGAGCCTGCGCCTTTGCTGAAATGAAAAGCATTACAATTAAGGTGAATTTTGTTAAAAATTTCATGTTTTAGAGTTGTTATTTGGGTGATAAAAATGCCTTTTCTCCAATCTCACTGTTACAAATATATTTAAATAATTTGCAATTGCAAGAAACTAACAACATATATAGCAATGAATTATGTCACAAAACTGCCATAAAATATTAATTTTTATTTTTTCTGCATTTATCGCTACAATATTTCACTTCTTCCCAATTTTTCTCCCATTTCTTTCTCCAAGCAAATGGAAGTTTACAGGTTAAACATATTTTTTCAGGTAAATTAACCTTTTTAATATTTTTTCCATTCATTTTCATGACTTCACATTTTGAGGCCAACTATTGGGTTTTGCGTATGTCAATCTCTGCAACTTTTGAGTTTCATGGTAACTATCTAAACCTGAACAAGTAATCGTTCCTGCCCTTTCCAAATCAATAAATCCATCTTGCTGAATCACATTTTCGGGCAAAATAATTTCTTTAATTAAACCAATTACCATGATGGTTCCATTGATTTCAATATCAATTTTTTGTTGAAATTCACATAGAAACTTCACATTAGATTCTTTCACATACGTTACATTTTGATTTTCAATAATTTGGTGTGTAAAATTACAAGCTTCAAATTCAGAGACAGATTCGTCATATCGTGCCGAAGTTTGGTGCGCATTTACATATATATCTTTATTGATATGATTGATGGTGAAATATTTCGTTTCCAAAATATTTTTCAATGTATGTCGTGGAGAAACATCTGGACGCACAATAAAACCACACAAAGCCGGATTTGCACCCAAATGAAACAGGGAGTTAAAGATTGCGAGGTTCGACTTTTGATCTTTGGAAATGGTAGAAATTAACACCACACTTTTAAATCCGCTTAAAGCGTTAACCAAACTCGCTCTGTAACGGGTTTCCATTTCTAAGATTTCATTTTGCGTAATTTTCATGCGTGTAGTTTGTTAATATGTTTTGATTTATGCTTGGTGGCTGCCTGCCAGAATTTGAAAAATGATGAGAAGTTTCCATTTACCTCAGGAAACATCCATTCTCGCTCTTCCTTTTGTCCCTCGTAATGCTGAAACAAAGGATGTTCTTTGAAAATGAAATTTGTTTTTTGTGCCAAAAGATTATTGAGTTCTGAAAACTCTCCAACAAAAATTTGTAGTTGGGGAATATTCTTTGAAAGTTCCAGAAAAAACTGTAAGTTTTTTTCAGAGATGGGAAATCTCTCAAAATGCGAAGGTTCTAATAACAAAATTCGATTCACATTTTCAGTTGAATGCCACATTGGATCAATATTGTAGTAATTATACAACAAAGTGGGTATATTAGAATCAATATCAATGTCTTGAAACTTTGGAAAAATTGTTTTTAGATTAATTCCAACCCTATTTATAAGTTCTGAAGGAATCAGGATATTGGATAAAGACTCATAATCACGATCTAAAAAAGTTGCTCGATCATTTGTATCTGAATATTTGTTGATATTCTCTTGATTGGCGAAATAAAGTTTCGAGCTAAATGCCCCGCAAACCCATTGCCAACTCAAAAAGTTCGATGCATAATCGGCATCTAGTAAATGATAATACATCCATTTAGCAGGAATCTGCCAATTGGTTTTTGCAACATTACACACAATGGAGGCCACATACATTCTCGCATGATTGTGCATCTGTCCATCGGAATATAACTTTGAAATGGCGTAATCTATGGCCGTAATACCAGTTGCATGATTGAATACCGATTCTGGCATTTCAGAAAATTCGGCTCCCACTTGATTGCTTTTAACCCCTATTAAATCTATGGATGGGTTATGTTGCGCCACCCTTTGAAAGTAATCCCGCCAAGCCAATTGTTGAAAAAACCGTTCACATTGATTGAAAGAGAACTTTTCTAACAAAGTGTTCATGATTTGCTTTGTGGAAATCAGCCCACGAGATACAAATGGAGAGAGATTTGTTACGGCACCATTGATATAATTTCGGGTTTTCCCATATCTCAAAGGATCAATGGTTTGGATTTGTGCCAGAATTTTCGTATATTCAGTTTCCAAAGTTTTATCGTTTACTGATTTTATTCAGGGTAATTTGACGTTGAAGTTTGCATTTGAATCTTTGAATTTCAGGATTTCTTTTAAATTGATGTTTTTGACTTACCCCTGAATTCACACGCTTCCTCCAAAGGTTAAAACTGCTTCGCTTCAATGTATTTCGCATCAACTGAATCACCATTTGCTCTGTATATCCAAATTGAAATTCAATGGCTTCAAATGGCGTTCTGTCTTCCCAGGCCATTTCAATAATGCGGTCTATATCTTCATCCGGTAGCTTCATATTCTTACCAATTTTTTGTCCCTCAAAACATCTAACGTTAACAAAGGCAAATTGTTGAGATTTTTATAAGTAACCACATCACATAAAAACATATCGTGATCTCCAGCCTCAATTACTTGCAGCGGTTTTAATAACAACAGCGCCACTGCATTTTTTAGAACCGTAAAATCTTGCCAGATAAACGTAGCGTAAGGATTCTCGTTTTCTATCAATTTCAATCGGTTTTTCCTCTCTAGAAACTGCTGTTTGTTGAAGGAAAATCCCGATTTTTGTCCAAAATTTTTCACCAAACCATATTGCATTTCAGACAACAATTGCAACACAAAAGTTTGCTTTAACGAAATATTCAAATGAGTTTGTGTATTGTGGTAAACTGCAACCATATAGCGTTTGGGATTCATGCTCACAGAGGTTACATAGGTACAGATATTCATATTCACCTGTCCTTCATTCTTGGAGCTGATGCTATAAATTGGGACATTGATAATATTCCAAGGTTTTTTCATCAGATTTTCAAGGTAGACATTCCACCATCAACATGTAGAATTTGTCCTGTAATCCAGGCAGCATCGTCAGAAAGTAAGAATTCCGCCATTTTTGCAACATCATTGGGCTGACCAATTTTTTTAAGCGGATGTCGTTGTGCATTGGCAGCAATCTTTTCATCGGTATTTAGCAATCCAGCAGCCAATGGCGTATTTGTAATGGAAGGGGCAATGCAATTTACCCTAATTTTAGGAGCCAACTCAGCGGCCAATGCCTTTGTAAATCCTTCAATAGCTCCTTTTGAACTAGCCACCATTGAGTGAAATGGGAAACCAAGTTGAACAGCCACTGTAGAAAATAAGACAATACTCGGATTTTCGGAAAGTTTGAGATTAGGCAAACAATGTTGGATAATTTTTATTGCTCCCAACACTTGTTTTTGGTAATCTTTGGTAAAATCATCGGTTGTAATCCTGTGAAATGGTTTCAGTTGAATGGCGCCAACACAATAGACCAAACCATCTATTTTTTCAGGGATTTCAAGTGAATTAACATCAGAACCAATTACGTCAAAATGTTGATAATGAATATTTTCAGATGATTCAATTGATGTATTACAATAAGTTGAAATAACTTGATGATTCAACGATAAATTCTGCACCAATTGTTGTCCAATGCCTGTTGACCCACCAATAACCAAAATTGTTTTCATGATTAGAAAACAATTTGAGACTTAAAAAGTTCACAAAGAAACAAACTTGAAAGTTTGAATAGTTCCCTGATTTCTTTGATTTTCTGCTTTTGCAAATTCAATACTTTCTGAAGGAAATCTCAATTTTCCATACCCTAGATCAGTCAATTCAGTAATTGATGGCAAATCATATTGATTTACAAACGGTTGATTTGGGTTATTTTCACCTTTTATTTTACTCAATTTAGCGCTTTGCTTGATCATTTTGACATAGACTTTCACTTGACTTTTAACAGGGGTTACCGTTTTCAACGGCTGAGACTGAATTTGATCTGCCAAGGTATGATTTTCAGGCACTGTTGGATTTATTGATTTGTTTTGCTTCACCAAAACAGGTTTACTTGCAGAATTGTGAGGATTTCTGAGCCACCAACCGGTTAATGTCCCTCCTAAAAACAAAACCAACATTACCGCAATGCGTTGCAAGAATTGAAAAGACCGTTGAGGAACTTGTTGATTTTTGTTTGAATCGCGGAATTTCTGAAAGATTTTATTTTCTATATTTTGGGGGACAATGGTCTGAAAATTGTCTATATCTGATAGGCTTTGTTTCAAAAACGAATCAATTTTTTGTTTGGTTTCCATGGTAGTTCACATTAAATTTTTCTGATAATTTCTTGGTTAGGTAGTGTAATTTAGATTTCACGGTACCCAAGGGCAGATTCATTATAACGGCAATTTCCGATAATTGAAATTCCTCATTATATTTTAAATATAACAACGTTGCACCTTCGGGATCAATATTTTCTGCATACTGGTAAATGGTATTGGCTAAATGCTTTTGTTCAAATTGAAGATGTTGATTGGTTTCAATTGATGGATTGGTGCTTATTTCCATCAATATTTTGTTTCTATTGGCTTCTTTCCTATTTGAATTTTTCACCAAGTTGTTTGCAATGGCATAAATAAATGTAGAAAGTTGATAATCAGGGTTGTATTTAGACGCTTGAGCATGAATTTGGATGAACAGTTCCTGGAGCAAATCTTCACTTTGAAATTGGTTTTGCTGGGTCATTTTCAGGAAATAATGGAACAATTTACTCCCAAATCTTTGATATACAATCCGAAATGCCAATTCTGAACCATTGGCAATTTCGGACATAATCACTTTATCGGAGATGAAATCAGACATTTGGAATGTTAATTTTCACTTCCCAAATAGGCTTCAACAATTTTAACTTGATTGCATTTCTTTGCAATTGAAAAAGCCAATTTCTTAATTTTCAATGCTTTTGATGCGTCTATTTTATCAAAATGTTCATATAATTGAAACAATATTGGTAAATAATTCCCATTCACTTGATCCACAATTGACTGTGATAAATCATGGCTAAACGTTTGCGTTAAATCATCTAGTCTAAATCGTTGGTCATAATTTTGTATGAGGTTATTGAGAGCTTTCACCCCAGAAGGATAAAGACTAAATTCAGAGGCCAATCCCACCAAATTCAATTTAAAATAATCGTTTGCTTCCATTGAATCGAGTTGACAGGTGGTTGCCAAATATATCCCTCCCATTTTAAATTTTGATTTGTCGTAAAGTTCTGGATTCTGCGGGATTTTGATGCTATTGGATTTAAAATCGATGCTAAATCCATTGTGCTGAGAATTCATACCGGCAATTTTAATTTTTTTCAAATTTTCAAATAGATGAAATTGAAAAGTTTTGAAATTCATGTTGTTGAGATTGATAAAATCCATGCCTATTTCTTGGGCATACCTATCCAATACATTTTGTTTAAAAGCCAGGTGTATATTGATCACTTTCACATCTTTGCGAATCCCGAAGGCTTCTTGAATGAGCCAAGGGTAATATGTGTCATTGTCGCCGCCTGTTAAAATGATGGAGTTAGAATCTAGTCCAATGAGCATATTGTATGCATAATTCAGTAACCCTGGTGAAACCACTTTAGATTGTGCCCATTTCTTAAGGAAATAATTCTTTTGGGGGTAATTCCCCATTATTTCATGATAAATCACAAAATCTGGGAAGTAATCGGTTCGATTAGAATCCAAATCAAAAGCTTTCTGTAGTTCTTGAAAATATGCGGGATTGGAATTTGAATTTTTCCAATTGAGGTAATGTGCTTCAAACGAATTTGGACAATTTTTATTGACTTGCGATACGATATTGTTGAGTTCTTGGAATCTATTTTCGGCATGAACATTATCTGTAGCTTTTAGGGTTTGTATGTTTCGCTTGGCTTTATAATAATTAAACCAAGCATTGGCATTTTTGGGATTTACATCCGCCATTTTCTTCCAAATTTTGGCTTGTTCTTGATAATATTCATTGGATTTAACAACCGTTACACGGCTATAAATCTCTTCGGCTGTTTGAGCATAAACATTGAATGCTGTAAAAACCATTAAAAAAAGGACATTATTTCTTTTAAACATATCTTATTATTTGCGTTGATTGGCAAAAAAGTTCAATTAAAGGTATTTTTTTTGATTTGTTTGAATCATTACAACTTCAGTTATTGAAATACTATGTATTGTTTATGAACATTCGGGGTTTATTTATTTTTTGAGGGACAAATTTTCGGTTGATGCCATCATGTTTCCGCTTGCTTTCATCAATTAAATTGACTAATTTACGATCAAAATTTTGTCAATATTTTTAACAAATGGAAAAGAAATTTATCACACACATGGATTTAGACTCATTTTTTGTGAGCGTAGAGAGGTTGCAAAATTCTTCATTTGTAGGGAAGCCATTGATTATAGGAGGACAAAGCGACCGAGGTGTTGTAGCGAGTTGCAGCTACGAAGCAAGAAAATACGGAGTTCATAGCGCAATGCCTATGAAACAAGCCAGGATTCTTTGTCCCGACGCCATTGTAATTCGCGGTGATTCTCAATTGTACAGCGACTATTCGCACATGGTTACAGAAGTAATTGCCGACAGTGTTCCGTTGTACGAAAAGAGCAGCATTGATGAATTTTACATTGATTTAACGGGGATGGATAAATTCTTTGGTTGTTTAAGTTTGTCTAAGGAATTGAAAAAGAAGATTCTCAAAGAAACGGGTTTACCCATCAGTTTTGGGTTATCGGCAAATAAAACGGTGAGTAAAATTGCTACAGGAACGGCAAAACCTGAAGGTCAAGCCTTTGTAGAACATGGCACTGAAGTGCCTTTTTTGGCCCCATTGTCGGTCAAAAAAATTCCAGGGGTTGGAAATGAGACTTACAAAACTTTAAGAAATTTAGGGATTCAGTACATCAAAACCTTGCAAGAAATTCCAAGAGAGCTCATGTACAAAACGCTACAAAAAACGGGGGTAGAACTCTGGCAAAAAGCGAGAGGCATAGACGAAAGGCCTATCATTCCTTTCCACGAAAGGAAAAGCATCAGCACTGAGAGGACATTTGAGAAAGACACCATTGATGTGATTATGTTAAAAAATTTGATGAGTGCAATGGCTGAAAATTTGGCGTATCAACTTCGAAAAGGCAACAAATTGTGTGCGTGTGTAACCGTTAAAGTGCGTTACAGCGACTTCAACACTCACAGTATGCAAGCAAAAATACCCTATACCAGTGCCGACCATATTCTCATTAAGAAAACTTTGGATTTATTTGACAAATTGTATCAAAGAAGGATGTTAATTCGGCTTGTAGGGGTACGATTTAGTGATTTGGTGAGTGGAGGATTCCAAATCAATCTATTTGAAGAAACAGAAGAGTTGGTCAATTTATACCAAGCCATGGATGAAATTCGGAATCGTTTCGGGGAACACGCCGTAAAACGCGCCAACGGCATGGGGGCAAAAAGCATTGGTAGGGGTAGCAATCCTTTCGATGGCTCCGCTCCTATATTATTGGCTAACAGACGACAATAAAAAAAACAATCAAAGAAATACAAAAAAAAAGGATTAGATTCGAAAATTAACACCATGAAAAACAAAAATCTCTTCATTGTCATTGCAATAACATCCATCATTTTCGAATGGTTAAGAGTGTATTTTATCATGCCCATGCCAGGGAGTCAAAAAATTAACAGCATCGATCTTGCCTATTTTTTACATTCATACCGTTGGTTTTTTAGAATTGCCTTCAGTGCAATGATGCTGTTATCCATTTCAAATGCGTGGAAAACATTGAAAAAAACGACCATAACATTGATCATTTTATTGGTATTTAGTGCCTACGTAACCAATTTCCCCATGAGTGCGGATACAATGTTCAAAATGATGAACCAACAAAATTTTGCAAACAAAAAAGGGAATTTGATTGATTCAAACAGGCTGATAATTGGCGTAGTGATTGGAAATGAAGCGAAGGCCTATCCTATCAACATTCTTGCACACCATCATCAAGTGAAGGATAAACTTTCTGGTCAAGAAATATTGGTCACCTATTGTTCAGTGTGCAGAACGGGAAGAATTTACAATCCTAAAATTCAAGGAAAATCAACAGATTTTAGACTTGTAGGGATGGATCATTTCAATGCAATGTTTGAAGATCCAGAAACCAAAAGTTGGTGGCGTCAAGTTAATGGAACTTGTATTGCCGGAAAGTTAAAAGGCGAAAAGCTAAATGAAATTGAATGTTACCAAACAACACTTAAAACTTGGCTCACATTATATCCGCAAAGTTTAATTTTACAACAGGATCCTGAATTCGCGAACGAATACAAAGAATTAGAGGCATTTGATGATGGTAGCGTAAAAAGTTCGCTCATTGGAAGGAATACAAAAGCTAACGAATTTAAAAGCTGGGTGGTTTGGATAAAATATCGAAATAAAATTGCGCGCGAGGATTGGTCAGTGATTGAAAAAAACGGATATATTTTGAAAGAAATTGAAAATACTACCTGTTTAATCATTAGCAACGATAAACAAAGTTTATTTGCCTTTGATTTATATCCAATGATCAAAACCATCACCCCTGAAAAGATAAAAACTGTAAATGTTCAAGCCTCTAATTTTGAAATAATCACGAATTTAGGACACACATATCGATTTGACTATAAAGGCATCTCGCAAAACATTGAAACGGCTAAATTTCAATTGCCACACATTCAGTGCACCCAAGAATTTAAACACAGTTTTGAACAATTTCGTGATGAAAATTTTTAGCCCAGATTTGCTATCAACATATTGGATTTATAGGCAACTTTAACCCCAAAGAATCCGTCTTTTTTTTTGTATATTTGCAACAAATTAAATCGGAATGAAAATCAAGCACTACTTTTTGATCACCATATTGCTCTTTGTATTTGGTCATTTAAAAGCTCAAACGCCCAATTTGGTATTGTGCAAAGGCAGTTCCGTAAACTATTCTGAAATAAATACTGGGGGATCTATTCCAAGTGTTTCTTGGATATGGACCTTTGAAGGAGGAAATCCAGCCACCTCCACCCAAAGAAATCCGCAAAATATTAGTTACCCAAATCCAGGTTTTTATAAAACTACTTGCATTAGTACATTTAACAACGGCTCAAAGGATACAGGATACGTCTATGTATTGATAGTTGATGGTACTTTTTCAAATATTCCTATGCGTGACACAATGGTGTGTAGCAATAAAATAAGCATCACCCTCGATGCTGGAAATAAAATAACATTGAATCGTTTTGTTTGGTCAAGTCCTGACGTTACAATTCAGCCAAACGATACTTTTTCAACACTTTACGTAACAAAGCCAGGAACTTACAAAGTGAGTATTTCCAATTTGTGTGGAAATAGCACGAAAACTGTTGTTGTAAAACAAGGATTAATTCCTACTGTTTCATTGGGTGGAGATCAATTTGTTTGTAGGAACATTGCATTGACGTTAGATGCAGGATTTGTTGCGGGATACACCTACAAGTGGATTCCAACATTAGAAACCACGGCGAGTATCACAGCCAATATGGCTGGAAATTATAAAGTAACCGTTACTAGCGCCGATGGTTGTTCCGCTACCGATGATGTAAACCTAATTGATAGCTGTCCGCCAGTAGTTTATTTACCAAATGCATTTACCCCAAATGATGCTGCTCCAAACGATATTTTCAAACCATATTTGGAAGGTTTCAAAAGGATGGATATGAGAATTTACAACCGTTGGGGCGAGAAAATGTTTGAAACTACAGATTTAAATGGAGGCTGGGATGGTTTCTATATGGGAAGTCCTGCACTAGACGGGGTTTATGTTTGTATATTGGAATTGGTGGGCAACGACAATTACCGAAAAATCATTCAGCAGAATTTCCAGTTGATGCGTTAACTTTTACACGCATTTTTCACAATTCACCATTTAGTACCTTCGAATACATTAATTTGTATTGTATATTCGTTTTACCTTTATCATGTTCAGAAAATTTACAAAGAGCGCTTCCCTATTGGGCTTATTTTTAATGTTTAACATCTTTTTAAATGCTCAACCAATGAGTGTTTTAAAAGCCGAAAAATTCTTTACGCTCAAGAAATATGAAAAATGTGTTTCAATTTGTGAAAAAGGGATAAAAAAAGACAAATCAGTAATTGAGCTGTATTATATCAAGGCTAAGGCTGAATTTGAACTCGCAGCCATTGTCCCTCAAAAAGATGGAGAAAAAAATTGGGCCAAAGAGAGCATCAAGTCTGCCATTAAAGCCAAAACCAAGGATAAAGAAAAAGAATTTACAGAGAAATATGCGGTGCTTTTTGACAAAATTGCAAAGCAAAATAATATAGAAGCAACTGAATTGTTCAATCAAAAAAAATATGTTAAAGCAATAACATTTTATAAAAATAGCTATGATTTAACAGGAGATACAATTGCTTATGGCATGATGGGAATTGGGCATTGGTACAATAAAAACGAACAAGAAGCCCTCAAAATCATGCAGAAAGTTGCATTGTGGAATTATGATGCATCCGAAGATAAAGTTCATCCCAATACATACATTGTTCAAGCGTTTGAAATTCTTGCAAGTTATTACAACAAGCGATCTCAAATGGATAGTTCGTTGCGATACACGGAGATGGGACTTGATATTTTCCCTCAAAACCAATCATTGTTGAAAAATGAAAAATATTTGATTCATTTAAAAATCAAGCAATTAAAAAACGACTTTGGATTAAACTCGGAAGTGAACAATTGGGCAAAAAGAGGACTTTATTATTTGCCGTCTGATTCATTTTTATTGGTAACACAAAATCAGTTTTACCTGAATAAAATTGGCTATTTGTGCGAAAAAAAGGATTTCACGGAGGTACAAAAAATTCACGATGAATTTTATCATTCAAAAAAAGAATTGGTAGAAAGAGGTGTAAAAACAAAGTACGATGATTATTTAATTTCGGACAGTTTAGAGTTTTCAGGCAAATGTTTGTCGTACTTTCTTTCTAGAAATACAGAAAAATCCATTATTTTTTACTTTTACAACTGGTATCCAATGTATTATAAAACCGGACCAATTGATGAAAAGTTGTTAGAGCGTATTTTGAACAACCCTCCAGATTTTGTGAGTAAACGATTGGTATTGGCGCTTATGAATCACGCCGGTAAATTGTATAGCAAGAATAGAAACTTCAAGAATTACCGTTTGAATACGTTTTTGAAATGGAAATCTCAAAACATTTTTCCCGCAGAATGGAAAGGATTGTTAGCCACGAATGATTCCATTATTAAAGACTTTCCAACAAAATTGGAACTCAAAAAATTCAAAGAAGGCTTGTTATTGCAGGCATTAGATAGTTTTTTTAGGTACAAACAAATTGACATTTGTTGGGGACATTTAAGAAAATTGAAAGATGAATTCCCTCAAAATAAAAAAATCGCTTCTATAAATTTGGCACTATCTAAATTAGACTTTGAGATTCGCTACACGGGGACTAAAATTGCCAACAGAAAAACGGACAAAGGTGTATTGATTGCAGAAACTGGATGGAATGGATTTTCGAAACGTTGTGATTACGGTGAAATTCCGGATTCTACACTAAAAAAATTAGAAACGAGAATCAATTATTTCCGTCAAAATGCGGGAGTAAGAGATTTGTTGGTATTGGATAAAAACAGAACAGAAAAATGCCAACAGGCATCTGTGATGTTTGCCCCTATTGGTGTTTTTAGCAGAGAACCTGGTCCTGAAACCCATACTTGTTATTCTACCGGAGCTGGTGAAGCGGCTATGTTCGGACAAATGATAAAAGACCCCAACCCTGCCATTTCACTTACGGTGCTTATGAGTGACAAAAAGAGTGATGAATTATACAACAGACAATTTGTACTAGCTCCAAACAGTAAAAAATTTGGAATTGGGGCAAGTGAAAACAATACAGTTACATGGATTACCACGCCCGACGATAAAATTATTGATTCTGCATTTTATTTGAGCCATTTTATTTCATGGCCTCCGGCAGGATATTGTCCTAAGCTATTTTTGTTTGACAAATGGTCATTTTCGATGGCTGGAGATTTGAGAAAAGCAAAAGTGAGTATTGTATCAAAATCGATGGGCCAAATTGCAGTAAAGACCAAATTAGAGCAAGCGCCAATGGTATCATTTTCCACCATTGTTATTTCGCCTGAATTGAGTGAAAAGCAGAGAGCGGAAATCAAAGATGGTGAAGTGTTTACGATTACAGTAGAATTAGCAAACAAGAAGAAAATTACTTACAGCAGTACAATTTGGCAAAATTAGTATGAAATTTATCAGTCATTCTTTGGAATGTCGATTTTTTTTACTACTTTTGCACCCTCATTCGAGAGTCCTAAATGCACGCGTGGCGTAATTGGTAGCCGCACCAGACTTAGGATCTGGCGCCGCAAGGTGTGTGGGTTCGAGTCCCTCCGCGTGCACTAAAATAGAAAATGGAACATTGAGTTCCATTTTTTGTTTGTTGCCATTAACAAGAAAAAAAAGAAACATCGTGAATATCAGTATCCAAAAACAAGACGATTTACAAGCGACCGTAATCATTGACCTTGTAAAAGCAGATTATCAAGAGAAAGTAGATAATCAATTGAAGAAAATTCAAAAATCATCGAACATCAAAGGATTCCGTGCAGGAAAAGCGCCATTAGGAATGGTACAAAAATTGTATGGAAAATCTGTGATTGCTGAAGAAATTCAAAACATTGCTTCTGATGCGATCAATCAATACATCCAAGATGAGAAATTGGATATTTTGGGCTACCCTATTACGAGTGTGAATGTTGAAAGTGATTTGGATATCGACAACAAAGAAGATTTCAGATTTGCTTTTGATTTGGGATTAGCACCATCATTTGAGTTAAACATTACTTCAAAAGACAAATTGGAATTGTTTGAAATTGAAGTAACAGACAAAGAGGTTAACGAAGACATTGACTATGCAAGAAAGCGTCACGCAAAATTAGAAGATGCTGAAGTTTCTGATGCTGAGTCAATTATTTATGCCAACGTAACTGAGTTGAACGATGCTGGCGAAGCGTTTGAAGGTGGAATCACTGACAAACCGGTAAGTTTTGTTCCTTCAATGATTGAAGACAAAAAATTACAAAAAGCGTTTATTGGCGTTAAAAAAGATGCTACGGTAAAAGGCGATGTTAAAAAATTGTTCAACGACAATGAAACTGTGATTACAAGTTCTTTGGGTATTGCAAAAGAAGGTATTGCAGATTTGAACAAATCGTTTAATATCACAGTAACTGAAATCAAATCTAGAATCATGCCTGAATTGGGTGAAGACTACTACAAAGAAGTTTTCCCTGGTGAAGAAGCTCCAAAAAACGAGGAAGAATATAAAAATCGCGTATTAACCAATTTGCAAGCTTATTACAAAAATGAAGCTGAATTATGGTTAGATCATGAGATTGGACATTTATTAATGAGCAAACACAGCATCAACTTACCCGATGAATTTTTGAAAAGATGGTTAATTGCGACCAAAGAAAACGATTACAACTTCGAAAATATTGAAGAGAAATATGCTCAAGAAAAAAGTGCATTACAACGTCGTTTGGTAATTGACAAAATTGCATCAGAACACAAATTAGAAGCAACAGCTGAAGATGTGAATATGGAAGCTAGAGTTTATTTTGTTGGAATGTACCGTCAATATGGTTTAAATATTTCTCCTAATGATTCTTTCTTAGATGAGACCATTCAAAAGAGAATGACCGACAGAGAATTCGTTTCACAAATGGCTGACAGGGTTATTTACAGAAAAGCATACGACAAAGTAAAAGAGTTGGTTTCTATCAAAACTAAGAAAACAACAGTAGAAAATTACTTCAAACACGTAAATTCTCATAAAGCAGAGCACGGAGAATAATCTTTTATTCATTATTTTTGTTTATCACTAATATGGACTACGGAAAAGAATTTAGAAATTACGCAACCAAGCATTTAGGAATAAGTAGCTTACGCGTTGATGAATACACCAAAATGGTGGCACAAGCACCAGGTATTTACGGTTTAACGCCAAATATCATTGAAGAGCGTCAAATGAATGCCGTGGCAATGGATATTTTCTCCCGTTTGATGATGGACAGAATTATTTTCCTTGGAGTGCCCATTTATGAAGATGTTGCGAACATCATCATGGGTCAATTGCTCTTCTTAGAAAGTGCTAACCCTAATCGCGATATCCAAATCTACATTAACAGTCCTGGTGGAAGTGTGTATGCTGGTTTGGCTATTTACGACACTATGCAATACATTAGTTCTGATGTAGCAACAATTTGCACAGGAATGGCTGCGAGTATGGGTGCTGTTTTAATGGCTGCGGGTGAAAAAGGCAAGAGAACAGCTCTTCCTCACTCCAGAATCATGATTCACCAACCATTGGGTGGCGCACAAGGTCAAGCAAGCGATATCGAAATTACGTATAAAGAAATTTCAAAATTGAAAAAAGAACTTTACGATATTTTGGCGCATCATTCAGGTCAAACCTACGAAAGAATTGAAGCCGATGGAGATCGTGATTTCTGGATGACTGCAGAAGAAGCGAAAGCTTACGGAATGATTGATGAAGTGTTGGGCAGAAGAAATAAGTAATTTATGAAATCGAAAGGCCAAACTTGTTCTTTTTGCGGACGTAAAAAGGAAGAAGCCATTATGTTAATCTCCGGTTTGGAGGGACATATATGCGATCAGTGTGCAGAACAAGCGCATCAAATCGTTTCTAAAGAACTTGGCCTAGAAGAAAACGGCTCTTCTCCTACTACTTCAAAAAAATCTATTGGTGACATTACCGATTTAGCGCATTTACCAACTCCCGCAGAAATCAAACTTCACTTAGATCAATATGTAATTGGTCAAGATGAAGCGAAAAAAACATTAGCCATAGCAGTTTACAACCATTACAAGAGAATCAATCACAAGAATGATCATCAAGAAGTGGAACTTGAAAAAAGCAATGTGCTATTGATTGGCGAAACAGGAACAGGTAAAACATTGCTAGCTAAAACTTTAGCGAAATTACTCAATGTTCCTTTCTGCATTGCCGATGCCACCGTTCTTACAGAGGCTGGTTATGTTGGGGAGGATGTCGAATCCATACTTTCTCGGTTGCTTCAAGTGGCAAATTATAAGCCAGAATTGGCAGAACGAGGCATCATTTATTTGGACGAGGTAGACAAAATTAGCCGCAAAAGCGATAATCCTTCAATTACGAGGGATGTAAGTGGCGAAGGTGTTCAACAAGGTCTATTGAAGATTCTTGAAGGAACAGTAGCCAATGTTGCTCCTGAAGGCGGAAGAAAACATCCAGATCAAAAATACATTAAAATTGACACCACCAATATATTATTCATTTGTGGCGGAGCCTTTGATGGTATTGAAAAAATGATTGGTCGTAGATTGCAAAACCAATCAGTTGGATTTAAGCGGAATGATACAAAAGAAATCAATTCAAAAAAATTGTTGAGTCAAATCTCTCCGGCTGATTTAAAATCATTCGGTCTTATTCCTGAAATAATAGGTCGTTTGCCAATCATTGCAAGTTTAGAACCGTTAGACAAGGAAACTTTAAAATGTATTTTATCTCAACCTAAAAATGCACTATTAAAACAATATCAATATTTGTTTGAATTGGAAAATGTTGCTTTAACATTTGACGATGAAACAATCGATTACATTGTTGATTTGGCATTTGAGAACAAGTTAGGTGCCAGGGGGTTACGCGGTATTTGCGAATCTATACTCAAAAAATACATGTTTGACATTCCATCTAGCGATAAAAAGAAGAAGTCTTTAAAGATTACTCGAAAAATGGCTGAAGATGAGTGGGAGGCCATTCAGAATTTAAAATATGCATAAAAAGAAAAAGATACACAATGTGTATCTTTTTCTTTTTATAACCACATGATTGAATAATCAATGCGCTTTAGCCTTTAGTTTATCTGATTTCAAGAAACTCAAAATGATAATTCCAATTACAAAGAAAGCCATCAACATCATGATGCTATTTCTCATGCTTCCTGTTAAATCATCTACCAGAGCCCATACAAATGTTCCTATAACGATGGCCAATTTTTCCGTTACTTCGTAGAACGAGAAAAATGAAGCATTGTCTTTATCTCCAGGGATAAGTTTTGCATAAGTAGCTCTAGACAAACTCTGCACCCCTCCCATCACGGTTCCAATCAAACAAGCAAGTCCAAAGAATTGATTCGGCTGTTTGGGTTCTAAGAAATAGGCCAAAATACAACTTATTGCCCAAACTGATAAGGCCAAAATAATTCCGAATTTATTACCTTTTTTATCAGCAAGCCAAGCGAAGAAAAAAGCACCAGCAATACCAATCAATTGAATCAACAATATAGTAATGATCATATCGGAAGATTCTAATTGCAATTCATTTTTCCCAAATAATGCGGCTACATAGATTACGGTTTGCACACCCATAGTATAAACAAAGAAAGAACCTAAGAATACAAGGAGAGGTTTCATTGTTAAAACTTCATTCCACACCTTCTTAAGCTCATGAAATCCTTTCCAAATACTTGTTTCTTTATTCGCAACTGATTTGCCAGGCAATTTAAATAATGGCCAAAGAGACCATAAAAACCACCAAATTCCCACAGTTAAAAAGCCTACCCTAAAAGCCAATGAATTATCAGCTGTTGGATCAGGCAATCCAAACCAACTAGATTTTTGCAAAAACAATAAATTTACAACCAATAATATCACACTTCCAATATATCCCATAGTAAATCCACGAGCCGACAATTGGTCAAATCTATCAGGGGTTGCAATTTCTGGTAAATAAGCATTATAAAACACCAAACTACCCGCAAACCCTATGGTTGCTAGAAGAAAACACGTTAATCCAAACACATAGTTATCTCCTGAAAACCAAAACATGCTGCTACAGCCCATACTTCCCATCAAAATAAAAAATCGCATAAACGATTTTTTATTCCCTTTTGCATCTGATATTCCTGATAAAATTGGAACGAGCAGAACATTTAATAGAAATGCAAAGGACAATGTGTAGCTGTATAAAGCGGTATTTTTGAACGTCATTCCCAAAAATTCCATTGATTCATGACCATACCTTTTTGTATAAATTTCATAAAAGAGAGGAAAAATTGCAGATGAAATAGACAATGAATAAACACTATTAGCCCAATCATACATGGTCCAAGCTGTTAAAACACTTTTGTTATTTTTTTCCATACGTCATGCAATATAAATTGTTTTGAATAAAAACAAACAAAAAAGACCAACTAAGTTGGTCTTTTTTGTTCACAATCATTTTTGAAGGATTATCGGAGCAGCGTTACTGTTCCATTGTATTTATAATCAATATCTTCAAACGAAGTTACAACAATGTGATATACATATACATCTTGCATACATTTACTTCCATCTTCTGTTTTTCCATTCCAACCATCATTGATGTCGTTTGTTTCAAACAACTTCTCACCCCAACGGTTGTAGATGGTCATTTTGAACGTTTTGAAGTTGGTTGCTACCGGTATAAACTTCTCGTTTGTTCCTGGTCCCTCTTCATTTGGTGTAAATACATCCGGAATGAATACTATAATGTCTGGTCCTATATGAATCCATTGTGACGCTGTATCGGTACAACCATGGTTCGATTTTACCAACAACTTGATTTGGTATACTCCAGTATCTCGTGAGTATGCAAATCTTGGATTCATTATCATCGATGTATCTGATGTTCTTCCTGTTCCAAAATCCCATACATAACTCAAACTTGGATTAAATGGATTGCTTTCTACGGTACTTTGATTCAACATGATGAACTTCGGTAACGCTACTGTAGTGTGGTAACCTGGATCGGTGATGAACTTCGCATCCGGTATTGGATATGCTTCTACACTTCCAAAGATTGGTGGTGAAGTACATGGACCTTGGTTGTTGGTTACTTGCAATCTTACACTGTATTGGCCTTGTACTGGATAGTTTATGTTGCTTGGATTTGCTACTATGCTTGTATCTCCATTTCCAAAACTCCATTTGTATACCAAGTTTGCGGCAGGTATGCCTTTGTTCTCTGTAGATGTCCAATTTGTTGTCAATGGTATACAACCTTTGAAATTGTCTATTGGCGACATATCTGGGTACAAATAATAGATGATTTTTATATTATCTGATACAGGAGGACATACATCGTTTGCCAATGGAACTGTGGTTACTTTCAAGTTTGCTTCCTTATTGATTACATCTAATGGACCATGCATATACTTTGGTGTTTCGATGTTCGCATCATCCAAGGTTCCATCTGATCCATTCTCCAATGTCCACAATACTTTATTGTCGCAGAATTTGCTTGAACTTTCTATGGATACTTGAGATGTCTCACATGCACTCAATGGTTTTTGGGAGGTGATGGTTATCTCTGGCTGTGTTCTCACAAATACATTGTATGTTTCTGTGTCGGCGCAGCCATTGTTATCCGTGTATGACATGGTCAATTTATGTGGACCTTCTATATTCGCACTCTTGGTGGTATTCGGGGTGAATTCACTACCACTTACATTTGGACCTGACCAACGAGAAATTGCTGTTGTTGGTTTTGATTTTGTCATGTCTATGCGGGTATTCAAATCCAATTTTGGTCCACTGCTACACAATGTAATATTCGTTAACAATACCGCATCTGGTGTATCATTTACTTGGATGTAGAAACTATCTGTTTTCAAACATCCTGTTCCATTGTTTGCATACAATATTTTATAGGTTCCACGGCCAAATGATGGTGGGAATAAGTGACCCAATGGCAACGCCTTTCCTACCCTTGCTTCGGTTGTTGAATAATCTACTTCTACTATTTTGAATGAGCCACCATCGCCATCTTTGCCTTTGGCTCCATTAACGGTTACATTGTTATACAAATCTATGGTATCCCAGTTCACACACAATGGGTTTGGTGCTATCACTTTTACTGTTGGCTCTCCAATGATTGTTGTTACTGTAGTATCGCAACTCTTACATTTTGTTAAGATGTCTTCTATACACAATCTAAACTTATATTTACCCATGAAGAAGTCTTCTGTTACATCTCCAAATTTGAAATGCCAATCTGGGGTTCCCAACGGGTTGTTGTTCACCAATATCGATGCTGAATCTACTCCGGCTGGCACTACTTGTGCTACCCAGTCAAAGTTTACACCCGCTTTTGTTTTTGGTTTTATCACACTGCTATCCATAAACGCATCTCCTTTATCTTGGCAATACGTTCTATTCACCAATTCCAATATTGGATTTCCATTGATTCTTTGAACCACTGAATCTACATTCACACAACCGTTTGTATCGGTAAACAATCCATAAACGGTGGTTTGGAAGTTCTTTCCATTCTGCAATTGTGAGTTGTTCAATTTGGTGGTTTTAAACATATGACGGGTGGCATTGATGCTATCTACATAAATATCTGGTGCATAACGCTTTCCACTCCATATTTGAACTCCATTTTGTTTACCTCTATTAAAGAATCCATTCAACTCAATATCACCATATGCATAACATTGAGGCTTTAATGGTTTTGGATCCCATTTCACAAATGGCAAGCTGTTTACTTTTAATACCATCGTGTCATCATCTTCACAGGTTCTACCATTTTGCTTTACAGATGCATACAATCTATATCCAAAGTATTGTGCAGGTTGTCCTGGGGCATTCGTATTCTTCGGTGAAACCGTATAACCCATATTGCTTCCCAGAATGGTATTCTTCGTTAAATCTTTCCACTCATATGTTGCTGTTTGCGTTACGGGTCTGTGTTGAGCCGTCAACAACGCTGATTTTAAATTACAAATTGTTAAATCTGGACCAGCTACTGCTACCACTGTATCATTCACCGTCAATTTTACAGTATCATGATAAAAACATTTAAATGTTTTTTCAGTTACCCTTACTATGTAATCTCCTTTTACGTTCACATATATCTTTTGCGTAGTGTCGCCAGTGCTCCACAAATATTTTACAGTATCATTGTTTTGAGCATCAAACATTTGTTTTTCATAGGTACATATCACTTGGTCTGGACCCAAACCAATCACAGGCAATGGTTTTTTGTAGATGGTCATGGTGTCGTAAAATACGCATCCATCTCCATCTTTTACCTTAATTCTAATTACACTGTCTCTGGTAATATTTGGAATGTTCAAATAATCCAAGGTATCGCCGGATACATGAGACTCACTCTTCCATGCTTTGGTTGCTGTGTCTACAACTATTCTTGTCCAATAGTAAGAATAGTTTGGTTTACCATT
>JACCDW010363798.1_pt1 | contig 37401 bp, 27 predicted proteins | sample 7449781 | NCBI WGS metagenome assembly JACCDW01 (sample SAMN15323449, study PRJNA562643) | freshwater metagenome | isolation source: river surface water | place: USA:Blue River Watershed | collected 2017-08-18 | reverse complement strand
CACGGCCGGCGTTCTGGCGCGCGTGGCTGGCGCTGGCCGATGCGCTGGCTGCCGCACGCGCCGAACCGGGCGCGGTGCGTGACGCCGCGCGCGATGCGCGCCTGCTCGAGCGGCTGGCCGCGGTGCTGCTGGCGATCGACGCCGGCTGGCGCGCGCAGCGCCTGTCGGCATTCGCCGATGACGGCGCCGCCGCCGCCCGCGAAGCGCTGCCCGGCGCCGCCGTGCTGATCGACGCGCTGAAGCTGGCCATCCGCGCCACCGGCCGCGCCGACTACATCGCCGCCTTCGCCGCGCAGCGCGAGCGCCTGTTGCAGCAGCAGTCAAACGAACGAAACACCTGACAGCGCCGGAGCGCCCCACCGCATGATCTCTCTCAAGCCCTCGGAAATCTCCCTGCTGTCGACCCGCGACATCAGTGCCTGGAGCACGGCCGACGTCGCGTCGCTGACCACGGCACAGACGAAGGCGCTGACGACCGCGCAAGTTGCGGCGCTGTCGAACGCGCAGGTCGCCGCGATCGAGACCGCCGACCTTGTGCAGATGTCGACCACGCAGATCCAGGCGTTTTCGCGGCTGCAGCTGACGGCGCTGGGCAGCGAGCAGATTGCCGCGCTGCGCACCACGCAGACGGCGGCACTGCAGGGCACCCAGGTCGACGCGCTGTCGGGCGCGCAGATCGGCGCGTTCACCACCGAGCAGATCCGCTCGCTGAAGGCTTCGCTGATCGTTGCGCTGACCACCGGGCAGGTGATGTCGCTGACCTCGGACCAGGTGAAGGCGCTGATGACGGGCCAGATCAGCGCGATGGAGACGCGCGACATCGCCGCGCTCGGCACCGCGCAGCTGGTGGCGCTCGATTCGCGCCAGCTGCGCGCGATGGGCACCGCGCAGGTCGCCGCGCTGACCGGCGCGCAGATCGCTGCGATCGAACCGGACGATCTCGCCGGGCTGGCGACCGAGCAGGTGCAGGCGCTGTCGACGCTGCAGCTGCAGTCACTCGGCAGCGCGCAGGTGGCGGCGCTGAAGGGCACGCAGCTCGCCGCGCTGTCGACCCGGCAGGTGGCGTCGCTGTCGACCGCGCAGCTGTCGGCGCTGTCGACCGGGCAGCTGCGCGCGATGGCCACCGAGCAGGTGGCCGCGCTCGGCAGTGCGCAGTTGCGCGCGCTGTCGACCGAGCAGGTGCAGGGACTGACCACGCAGCAGGTCGCCGGCCTGCGGCCGGCGACGATGTCGGCGCTGACCACCGCGCAGGTGGTTGCAATGACGCAGTCGCAATGGAAGGCGCTCGGCAGCGCGCAAGCGGCCGCGCTGACGCAGGCGCAGCTGGCCGCGCTGGAAACGGATGACCTCGCCGCGCTCGGCAGCACGCAGATGGCCGCGCTGTCGACCGCGCAGCTGTCCGCGCTGTCCGGCGCGCAGCTGGCGGCGGTCAAGACCGCGCAGCTGAACGCGCTCAGCAGCGCGCAGCTGGCCAGCCTCGGCAGCAGCCAGCTGGCCGGGCTCGGCACCGCGCAGCTGAAGGCGCTGGCGAGTGAAAAAATCGCCGCGCTGTCCACCGGTCAGCTGCAATCGCTGTCGGGCGCACAGGTCGCGGGCCTGACCAGCGCGCAGGTGCGCGCGCTAGGTACTGCCCAGATTGCCGCACTGTCGGCTGCGCAGGTGGCGGCGATCGAGCCACGCGACCTCGCGTCGATGACGCCGGCGCAGGCCGGCGCGCTCGGCTCCGCGCAACTGGCGGCGCTCGGCAGCGCGCAGGTCGCTGCGCTGGATGCCTCGCAGGTGCAGGCGCTGGATGTCGACAGCCTGTCCGGCCTCGGCGCGACGCAGCTGCGCGCGCTGAAGACCAGCCAGGTAGCGGCGCTTGGCACGGCGCAGCTGCAGGCGCTGTCGACCGCGCAGGTGGCCGCCTTTACCGCCGCGCAGATGAAAGGCTTCAGCGGCACGCAGCTGGCGCAGCTGTCGGTTGACCAGGTGGCGGCGTTCGGCGCGGCGCAGGTGGCCGCGCTGTCGTCGTCGCAGCTGTCGGCGCTGTCGTCCGACCAGGTGCGCCAGCTGTCGGCCAGCCAGGCCGGCGCGATCGAGGCCGCCAACCTGAAGACCCTGCAGACTGCGCAGGTGGCGGTGCTGGATTCGGCACAGCTGTCCGCGCTCGGCACCGCGCAGGTGGCGGCAATGACTACCGCGCAGGTGGCCGCGCTGGCGACCGGCGCACTGGCCGGGCTGTCAACCACGCAGCTGCAGGCGATGACGCGCCCGCAAGTGGCCGCCCTGACCACCGGACAGTTGCAGGCGTTGCAGACCGCTCAGCTGGCCAGCCTCGGCACGCAACAGGCGTCCGCGCTGTCCGGCACCCAGCTGCAGGCCTTGTCCACCGCGCAGCTGCGCGCGCTGACGACGGCGCAGCTGGCCGCTTTCAATTCGACCCAGATCGGCGCCCTGACGACCGCACAGGTCGCGGCACTGACGACCGCGCAGCTGGCGTCCATCGAGCCGCGCGACATCGGCGCGCTCGGGACCGCGCAGGTCGCGCAGCTCGGCTCGGCGCAATTGGCCGCCCTGACCACCGCGCAGGTCGTGGCATTGCAGAGCCAGCAGATTCCGGCGCTGGCCACGCAGGCGCTGGCGGGTCTCGCCACCGCGCAGGCGCAGGCGCTGTCCGCCGCGCAGGCCCAGCGGCTGACGACGGACCAGGTGCGCGCGCTGTCGACCGCGAACATTGCCGCGCTCGGCACCCAGCAGGTGAACGGCCTCGGTTCGGCACAGGTCGCCGCGATGACCACTGCGCAGCTGCGCGCGCTGACCACAGACCAGATCGTCGCGCTGAACAGTGCGCAGCTGACCGCGCTGTCCGAACTGCAGGTGGCCGCCTTCGGCAGCGCGCAGGTGGCGGCGCTGGAGGCGCGCGACCTGGCGGCGATGACGAGCACGCAGGTCGCCGCGATGACCAGCGAGCAGATCGCCGCGCTCGGCACCGACCAGGCACGCGCGCTGACCACCGCGCAGGTGGCGGCCATCGAGACGGCCGACATTGCCGCGCTCGGCAGCGCGAACCTGCAGGCGCTGGCGAACGACCGCATTGCCGCGCTCGGCTCGGCACAGGGGCATGCGCTGTCCACCGCGCAGCTGGCGGCGTTGCTGACCAGCCAGGTGGCCAGCCTGAAGACCGAGCTGGTCGCCGCATTGTCGACGGGCCAGCTGGCCGCCTTGTCGGCCAGCCAGATCACCGCACTGGGCAGTCGCCAGACGGCGGCCCTGACCACCGAGCAAATGGCGTCGCTGTCCACCGCGCAGGTGGCGGCGATTGATGCGCAAGACCTCGCGGCCGTTGCCGCGAACCGGTTGACTGCGCTGCGTTCGGACCAGGTCGGCGCGCTGACCACCGCGCAGGTGCGCAGTCTCAGTACCGCGCAGCTGGCGGCGATCGACGCCGACGACCTGCCGCAGCTCGGCACCGCGCAGCTGCAGGTGCTGTCTGTCTCGCAGCTGGCCGCGCTGACCAGCGCGCAGGTGATGGCGCTGACCGGCACGCAGGTCGGCAGCCTGAAGAACGGCCAGGTGGCGGCACTCACGACCGCGCAGGTCGAGCTGCTGTCGGACGAGCAGATCGGCGCGCTGTCGACTGAGCAGGTGGTTGCACTGACCTCCGCACAGGTCGGCGCGCTGCGTGCCGAGCAGGTGGCCGCGCTGAGCCCGGCACAGGTCAGCGCCATCGAGGTAGCGGACTTGCCGGCGCTGGGCAGCGCGCAAGTGGGCGCATTGCAGTCGGCACAGCTGGCCGCGCTGCGCACCGCGCAGGTAGCGGCGCTCAGTACGGCGCAGGTGCGCGCGATCAATGCCGGCCAGCTGCGCGGACTGGGCGCGGACCAGCTGGCCGCGCTGTCGACGCAGCAGGTCACCGCACTGACGACCGAGCAGGTCGCGGCGCTGGCCACCGCGCAGGTTGCCAGCCTGAAGACCAGCCAGGTCGCCAGCCTGACCAGCACGCAGCTGCAGGCGCTCGGCACCGAGCAGGTGCGCGCGCTGACCACCGCGCAGGTGGCCGCACTGACCGGCACGCAGGTGGCGAAGCTGACGCTCGACCAGGTCGCCGCGCTGCAGGGCACGCAGGTGGCGGCGATCGAGACGCGCGACATCGTCAGCCTGACGACCGCGCAGGTCGAGGCGCTTGGCAGCGCACAGCTGGCCGCGCTGACCACCGCGCAGGTCGCGACCCTGACGACCGCCCAGCTGCAGGCCATCGACGCGCCGGAAATCGCCGCGCTGTCGACGCTGCAGGTGCGCGCGCTGACCAGCACGCAAGTGGCCGCGCTGACCACCGCACAGATCGATGCGCTGACCACCGAGCAGGTGGCGTCGCTGAAGGATGTACAGGTCGCCAGCCTGCTGAGCACGCAGGTGCAGGCACTGAACACCGTGCAGGTGCAGGCGCTCGGCAGCAGCCAGCTGCGCGCGCTGACCACCGCGCAGGCCGAGGCGCTGCGCAGCGAGCAGGTCGCCGCGCTGATGACGCAGCAACTGGCTGCGATGGAAGCGCGCGACGTCGCCGCGTTCACCACGCTGAACATCGAGACGCTGAACACCGCGCAGGTGGCGGCGCTGACCACCGCGCAGGTGGCCGCGCTGACGAATGCGCAGGTGGCGGCGATCGAGCCGACCGACATCGCCGCGCTGCGTACCGACCAGCTGCGCGCCATCACCACGGCGCAGCTTGCGGCAGTCACCACCGAGCAGCTGCTGGCGCTCGGCACCGCGCAGGTGGCCAGCCTGACCACTGCGCAGGTGGCCGCGCTCGACACGGCGCAGCTGGCCGCGTTTGCCGGCACGCAGGTAGCGGCGCTGACCACCGCGCAGATCGTTGCGCTGTCCAGCGAGCAGGTGGCGGCACTCACGACCACGCAGGTGCAGGCGCTCGGCACCGCGCAGCTGCGCGCCATCGAGGTGGCCGACCTCGGCGGCCTCGGCACCGAGCAGGTCGAGGCGCTGCTGTCGAACCAGCTCGCGGCGCTGACGACCGCGCAGGTGGCCGCGCTGACCACCGAGCAGGTGGCGGCGATCGAGCTGCCGGACCTGGCGGCGATGGGCACTGCGCAAGTCGTTGCGCTGACCAGCGAGCAGTTGCAGGCGCTGACCACCGCGCAGGTACCGTCGCTGACGACCAGCCAGCTGCGCGCGCTGACCACCGCGCAGGTGCCGTCCTTCGGCAGCGAGCAGGTCGCCGCGCTGACGCCGACGCAGGTGGCGGCGCTGCAGACCGCGCAGGTGCGCGTGCTGACCACCGAGCAGCTGACCGCGCTGGGCAGCGACCAGATCGCCGCGCTGCAGACGCTGCAACTGGCCGCGCTCGACACCAGCCAGGTTGCCGCGCTGCTGACCGCGCAGGTGGAGGCGCTGTCGGGCAGCCAGCTGGCCGCGCTCGGCACCGCGCAGGTAGCGGCGCTGACGACCGAGCAGCTGCAGGCGATCGAGACCGGCGACGTGCCGAGTCTCGGCACCGCGCAGATCCAGGCGATCGCCGCGGCCAACGTGCCGGAGCTGCTGAGCACGCAGGTGTCGGCATTGCAGGGCGCGCAGCTGGCGGCGCTGACGACCGCGCAGGTCGCCGCGCTGACGACCGAGCAGCTGCAGGCGATCGAACCGACGCAGCTGCCGTCGCTGACCACCGCGCAGGTGGCCAGCCTCGGCACCGAGCAGGTGGCCGCGCTGACGACCGCGCAGCTCGCGGCGGTGACCACCGCGCAGGTGGCGGCACTGGATACGGCTCAGGCCGCGGCGCTGACCACGGAGCAGGTGCCGGTACTGAACGGCGCGCAGCTGTCCGCGCTCGGCACCGCGCAGGTGGCGGCACTGACCACCGAGCAGCTGCCGTTGTTCGATACGGCGGCGGTGGCCGCGCTGCGCAGCGAGCAGCTGAATGCGCTGGGCAGCGAGCAGGTGGCGGCGCTGACGACCGGACAGGTGCAGGCGCTGACCACGCTGCAGGTGGCCCGCCTCGGCACCGCGCAGCTGGCCGCGCTGACGACGGCGCAGGTAGCGGCGCTGCAGACCGACCAGATGGGCGCGCTGACGTCCGCGCAGCTGGCGGCGCTGACCACCGAGCAGGTCGCCGCGCTCGAGACCGACGACCTGGCGGCGCTGCGCACCACGCAGGTACGCGCGCTCGGCACCGAACAGGTCGCCGCGCTGACCACCGAGCAGGTGCCGGCATTCACGCCGGATCAGGTGGCCGCGCTGACGACGGCCCAGGTCCAGGCGCTGACCACCGAGCAGCTGCCGGCGATGGAGGCGTCCGATATCGCCAGCCTGTCGACGACGCAGCTGGCGGCACTGGGCACCGAGCAGCTGGCCGCACTCACCACCGCGCAGCTGACCGCGCTGGGCACGGCACAACTGGCCGCGCTCAGCACCGGGCAGGTGGCCGCGCTGACGACGGCGCAGGTGGCCGCGCTGGATCCGCTGAAACTGGCGAACTTCTCGACCGCGCAGACTTCGGCGCTGGGCACCGAGCAGATTGCGGCGCTGACCACCGCGCAGATCGACCTGCTGCCGTCGGCAAACGTCGCCGCATTCAGCGTCGAGCAGGTGCAGGCGCTCGACACCGTGCAGCTCGCCGCGCTGGATGCGCAGCAGGTCGCAGCGCTGGGCACCGCGCAGGTGGCCGGCCTGACGGACACGCAATTCGCCGCGCTCGATCCGACGCAGGTGGCGGCGCTGACCAGTGCGCAGGTCGGCGCACTGACCACCACGCAGCTGGCGGCGATCGGCAGCGCGCAGCTGGCAGCACTGGAGACGCGCGACCTGGCGGCGCTCGGCACTGCGCAGGTGGCGGCCCTGTCGAGCGCGGCATTGCCGGCGCTGACGCAGGAGCAGGTGGTTGCGCTGTCGGGCACGCAGCTGGCGGCACTGACCTCCGAGCAGTTCGGCGCGCTCGGCACGACGCAGCTGGTGGCGATCGAAGCGGCCGACGTGCCGTCGCTCGGCACCGAACAGCTGGCGGCGATCACGTCGACCGCGGTACCGTCGCTGGGCACCGATCAGCTGCGTGCACTGACGACGGCACAGGTCGCCGCGCTGACGACCGAGCAGTTCGCGGCGCTGACCAGCGAGCAGGTGGCAGCCTTCCAGTCGACACAGGCGGGTGCATTCACCGTCGACCAGGCCGGCGCGCTGAGCGGCGACCAGCTGGCGGCACTGCCGACCGACGACATCGCCGCACTGGCGACCGACCGCATTGCCGCACTCGCCACGGCGAGCGTGCCGTCGCTGACGGCCGAGCAGGTGGCGGCACTGGGCAGTGCGCAGGTAGCGGCGCTGACCAGCGAGCAGGTGGCCGCGCTCGGCACCGGCCAGCTGGCAGCGATCGAGCCGGCCGACGTGGCCGCGCTGGGCACCGCGCAGCTGGCGGCGATCGATGCGGCGAACATCCCGGCCTTCGGCACCGAGCAGGTCGCTGCACTGACGACGACGCAGATTGCCGCGCTGTCGACCGCGCAATCGTCGGCGTTCAGCACCGAGCAGCTGGTCGCGCTCGACGCGACCCAGGTCGGCGCGTTCACCGCCGACCAGCTTGCCGCGTTCAGCACCGATCAGTCGGCGGCGCTGCAGCAGTAAGGGCCATGGACGGCGGCCGGGATCGCGGGGCAGCGTGCCTCGCGGTTCCGGCCGGCGGAGCGTATCGAAAGCTTGGGTGTGTGAAGTAGCGTGGCCCCGCCGGATTGCCGTACAGGCCGGGGGGACAGAAGCGATCAGGCGGGTGCCGGTGGCGGCGCCCGCAGGCGCTCACGCGATGGCCGGCTCAGCAGCCCAGCACGGCGCGCAGCTCGCGCAGGTAAGGCGCGCCATAGCGTTGGCCGAGCACGGCCATTTCGGCGTCCATCGGCGCGCTGTCCTGCGGGTCGAAGGTGGCGAGGCGGCAGGGGCCATCCAGCGACGCCAGCAGCGCAAGCAGCGGCGCAAGCGGATCGTGCGGCTGCAGCTTCTCAAACGAACGGCACAGGCCGGTCAGCTCGACGTAATAGCTGGCGTCGTCCAGCTGCGGCGCGCAATCCGGCGCCGACGCCGGGTCGAGGAAGTGGAAATAATTGCGTCCGCGCAGGCGCTGGTAGTCGACCAGCAGCCAGGGGCGCGGATTGGCCTCGATAAAATAGAAGCGGCCATCGCGCCCGCGGATGAATTCGAGCATCACGATGCCGCGCAATCCGGTGGCCGACACGAAACCGTCGACTTCATCGCGGCTGACCATCGCCTGCCGCTGCTCGCGCACGATGAACGCGGTGCCGAAGCCAGCCGGGTGGACGAACACCTTGTCGACCGACGTGCACTGCAGCACGCGGCCATCGCGGTCGGTCGCCACATAGACGGGCATGTCGTCGATGCGCTCGGCCGGATCGATGTATTGCTGCGCAATCAGCGGATAGCGCGTGTGCACACCGCCGGCGATCACGGCCTGCCGCTCGGATTCGTTGCGGATGAAAATCGCCTTCGCGCCGCCGAATTCGGCATAGAAGGAATTCACCGGATCCTTGACCGACGGCTTGACGATGAAGGGCAGCGGCATCGCCGCCAGCGCCGCGGCATCGCAGCGGCGCGTGTCCGGCTGCACGATCGCCGAGCCGTCCAGCGCCTGCGACAGCGCGAACTTGTCGAGCAGGTGGTGCGTGGTCGGGAAATCCCAGGCATTTGCCAGCCGCGCAAGCGGCCACAGCTCGGGGGAGTCGAGCAGGAAGGTCAGGATGCTGTCGCTGGTGGGCATCAGCAGCGGCGGCGTGCCGTAGTCCTCTGCCAGTGCGGCGAACAGTGATTGCAGCTCGTGACGCGCCTGCTGCGGCGCCGAGCCGGGATTGGCGATCTCCACCGTGCGGCCGCGGAAGACCGACTGGTCCGAATAGAACGCCGGCGCGCCCGGCCAGCGCCAGCTGACGCTGACGACGTCGACATCCAGCCCGGCCAGGCTGCGGATCACGCCGAGGTAGCAGACCTCGCTGGCGCGGAAGACGACGATGCAGGGACGCGCCATGCCGCTCAGTCCCGGGTGCTGCTGATCATGATGTGCAGCGGCGTCTGCAGGCTGACGTCGGCCAGCGCCGGCCAGCCGTCCGCGGTCGGCTTGTCCAGCCGGAGTTCGCGGAAGCGGTCGATCCGCAAGCCCGCGCCGATCACGTTGCCGAACAGCTCTTCCAGCGTGTGGTGCACCAGCCGGACCTCGATCGTCTTGCCCTCGAGGTCGACGATGCGGCCGACATGGCTGTCGCCGATCGAATCGAAATACGATGCGCCCTCATCGACCTCGAAGCGCAGGCCGGCCGATGCCGACTGCCGGTGGTAGGGCAGGTGCGGATGCGGATGCAGCAGCACGAACTGGCCGCCCGCTTTCAGGCAGGCGTGCGCCAGAGTGACCAGGGTCGCCAGCTCGCGGCTGTCGAGGTAGTTCGACACGAACACCGCGGTGACCACGTCATAACGGCCCGCATGCGCGTCCTGTTGCGCGGCGAATTCGGCGATCGAGGCGCGCTCGAAGCTGGCGCGCGGATCCGGCGTGTTGGCCTGCGCGAGGTTGATCATCTCGGCCGAGATGTCGACGCCGTGCACGGCCGCCGCACCCATTTTCAGGTAATTGCGCGCGCAGTAGCCTTCGCCGCAGCCGAGGTCGAGCACGCGCTTGCCGTCGAGCGCGCCGAGGTGCGCAAACAGCGGCGCGCGGCCGGTCAGATCGGATAGGCAGCGTGGCGCGTTGCGGCTCCATGCGGCTGCGGTGCGGTCATAAAGGTCTTGTGCGTCCTTGCCCTGCTGTTGCATTGAATTTCCTCCAGGCGTGCTGCCATCACATCAAAAAACGCGGCGCGCAGGTTCAGCGCGCTGAGCGCGCCGAACCGCACGGCTTCGCGGTGGTCCTTGTCTTCGCAGAAGTCGTACAGCAGCCCGATCAGCTGCCGGCTGTGCTCGACGTCGCATTCGCTGTGCAACGTGAAGAAATAGTTTTCCTCGATGTCGCGGAAGGACGAGCGCGCGATCAGCTTCAGCACATGGCCGTAGACATCCGGCACGATGAATTCGGTGCCGATCGAGATCGCGGCCAGACCGACGCCGGGGATTGGCGACGCGCACTTCTGCAGGAACAGTTCGCCCCACACCTGCGCGGTGGTCAGCGGCTTGTGGCTGGCGCGGTAAGCGTCATCGACGCCGATGCGCGCGGCGAACTGCCGGTACATGTCGCGGTGCGGCAGGCCGGCAAATCCCGGTTCGCCGCTGCCCTGTTCGTCGGCGATGTTCTCGAGGATGACGGCGCGGTAGGCCGGCAGCTGCACGGTCGACAGCACCGCGTCGTTGTACGCGTCAAAGTGCCGCGAATAGAACGAATACTGGAAGATGAAGTCGCGCAGCGCCTCGTCCGCCTCGTCGCGGTCGAGCGCGCGGAACATGTCGAAGTACGCGTGCTTCAGCGCGCGATGCGACTTCGCTTCCATGCAGACGGAATCGACGAATTCCGTCGCCGAGCCGCGGTAGATCATCAGTGCCGAATTCATGTCCGACTCCTATTCAATGACAAAGTAGGCCGGCCAGGTCGGCGACGATCCGGGCAGACGCCGCAGCGCAACGCCTTTCAGGTCGAGGAACTCGCGCAGCGCAATGGTCTCCCCGGGGATGGCCGGGCAATTGATCTCGTCAATGATCACGAGGGTTCCCCTGAACACCCGCTCCCAGATCTTGTCGAGCACATAGCGGGTGGGCTGGTACAGGTTCAGGTCGAGGTGCAGCATCGACACCAGCTCGTGCGGATGCGCGTCGAGGTAGGGTTCGAGCGTCTGCATCACGTCGCCGGCCACCAGCGCGAATTTCTGCGCGTTCGGCACGGGGCTGAACGCCTCGCGGTTGCGCAGCAGCGCTTGCAGGTAAGCCTCGTAGCCGTCAGCGACCGACAGGTTGCCGGGCACAAGCTGGCGGCCGCCGCCGTCCTGCGCGCTGACCCCCGCATAGCCGGTGAAGGTGTCGAAGCCGACAATGCGGCGCGAATGGTTGAACGGCTCGTACAGCGTGCGCAGGTTCTCGAACAGCGCCAGCTCGCGGCCCCAGCGCACGCCGAACTGCAGGATCGAGCCCGGCTTGTCGAGGATCAGCTTGTACATCTCGCAGAAGAACATCATGCGGCGGAAGTGCTGCGGCGTGATGAACAGCGCGAGGTTTTCGCAGACCTCGCGCTCCGGCGCGATCCGTCCGAATTCGTTGAACTGCCGGTACAGCTCGGCCTCGGCCGCCTGGTAGTCGGTGGTGCGCGTGTCGACTCGGGTGGCGGCGCTCATGCCGGTATCTCCCGGTAGCGGCGGTCCATCGCCGCATTCTTGCGGAAATCCTTGTACAGGTTGGCGAACGCCACCACGCGGCCGCTGTCGACGCCGAGCTGCAGCGGCTTGTGCGGGTCGATCTCGTCGACACCGTGCGCGATCAGCCCGGAGTAGATGGCGAGGTCGCCCGGCTGCATCAGGTCATCGATGATGATCTTTTCGCCATCGATGCAGACATATCCGCCGCCGCGCGTGAAGTCGCGCCCCTTGCGGGACAGCGGCAGCAGGAACTGCAGGAACTGCTTGTAGCCGGCCCAGTCGTGCACGCTGGCCAGCACCGAGTCGACATGCTCGACGAGGAAGCCGCCGCCGGTCGGATAGTGCTGCAGCCGGCTCGCGGTCCAGCTGCCGTCCTCCTCGATGGCCTCGATCGCATAGCCGGGCGCATAGTCGAGGATGGCGTTGCGCAGCCCGGCGAACTTGCAGAACAGGCCGCGCAGGCCGTAGATGTCCTCTTCCCAGATCGGGTTGTAGATCGCGCGCAGGAAGCGCGGCCGGTAGATCCGCGTGTTGAAGATGCCGCCGATGTTCATCTTCTGGAAATTCGTCATCACCTGGTCGGGCGTCTCGCCGATGGTCGCCTGGTCACGACTGGCGTCGAAGCTGCGGCGCAGCCCCTGCAGGCCGTTCTCGACTTCGGCTTCCAAGAAGTAGCCGCGCACGATCGCCGCCTTTTTCGGCGCAAGGCCGGCCTGGATCGCGTCGCGCAGTTCGGCGGCGCCCATCGATGGGGATACGGATATCACGGGTAGCATGGTGGTTCACCTCACTGGGTTTGTCGGATGAATTTGTGCAGCGCGCGGTGATAGCCGTCGGCCATGCCCTGGCGGTTGGACATGAAGCGCTCGACGAACTCCGCATTGATGCGGCCGACCTCGGCATGCAGCGCCGGGTCGCGCGCGAAACGGCTGGCGTAGCTGATGTAGTCGTCCCGGCTTTCCGCTACCGGGTAGTAGAGCGGCCCGTCGGTCTTCCGGAACAGCGCCTGCACGTCGGCGCTGACGCCATCGGCCGTGTCCGCCGCGAAGTAATAGGGCGACGCATTGTTCTGCAGGCCGACGCTCGGGTAGGCCAGCTTCATCATCACCACCGGCCGGCGCGCGGCCATTGCCTCGTACACGGTGTAACCGCCGGGGAAAGGGAAGCTGTCGAGGTAGACGTCAATCACTTGCGCATACAGCCGGGTGTTCACCCAGCCGATGAAGCGCGTGCGCTCTTCCAGTCCGCGACCTTCGAAGAAGGACTGGATGACCGCGTCCTGCCGGGAGCCGGTCCACAGGAAGACGGACTCCGGGTTGGCCTCGAGCACGCCGCAGACGGCATCGAGGAACGCGGGATCGCGCAGCTTTTCCTCGCGGCCGATGCTGCCGAACACGGTCTTCCACGGCCCCAGCCGCTGCTTCACGGCGGCGGCTTCGGCGCGCAGCTCGGGCGCGAACCAGTCGCTGCCGCCGAACGGCGAGGTTTCCCACTGGTTGCCGCCCAGCGTGCGTGGCTGGCCATCGGGTGAGCCGCACATGTAGCCGTCGATGTCGGGGCTGCTGAACGCGTGGTATTTCATCGCCCACCAGACCTGCGTCTGCGCGAGGCGCGCGGCAAAGAAGCTCGCCATCCACATCACGAGGCTGACGAAGACGATCGCCTGCGGCTGGTGGTCGTGGCACAGCGCGGCGAACTTGATCAGCTTGATATAGGCATTCGCGCGGCGCGGCTCAAGGTCGCCGAGTGCGACCAGCGGCACCTGCAGCGCCTTCAGCCGCTGGCGCAGGCCGGGGTCGGCACCATCGAGGGTCACCACCACCGGTTGCAGCGGCAGCAGGTCGGCGCCGAATTCGCGCATCGATTCGAGATAGCGCAGCAGGCTCTGGATGTGCGCGAGGCCGGACTCGACATGGATCACGAAGAACACCAGCGGCGGATCGCCTTCCTTGCGCGCCGGCGCAGCCACCTGCCGCTGGCGCACGCGCGCCAGATCCGGCGCGGCGCGTTCGGCCACGCGGCGCAGCAGCGGCACCAGCGCGTCATAGGTCACGCGGAAGTGCGACTCGGCTTCCCAGCGCTTGACGTAATTCAGGTAGACCAGCTGCTCGATGTCGAGCGCGACGGCCGGTGAGCCGTGCTCGCAGTAGGCCGCGAAGGCGGGCAGGAAGACGTCCGTGAACAATTGTTGTTCATGCGCCTGGTCGGTCGGCGGCGACTTCGCCAGCTGGTCGAAAAAGCCGACGATCGCGGCCATGTGATGTGCCAGCGCCTGGTCGGTGGGAGTCGGTGCGTTCATGCGATGGGCTTCTTTCAGGCGGCCAGTGCGGCGACGCGTTCCGTGGCCGGCGCGGCGGTACGCGGGCGGCGCCGCGGCGGCGCCAGCAATCCGCTGACGGCGTCGATCACGCGCGCCTGCTGCGTTTCGTCGAGCTCGACGTACAGCGGCAGGCGGATCAGCTCGGCGGCGACGCGGTCGGTGACGGGCAGCGCCGCATTGCCGGCGCCGCAGCGGCGGCCGTAAGGCGACGAATGCAGCGGTACGTAATGGAACAGTGCATGGATGCCCTGCGCCTTCAGGCCGGCGATGATTTCGTCGCGCGGCTTGCCGGAGCGGTTGAGCAGGTAGTAAAGGTGGGCGTTGTGCCCGCAGTCCACCGGGATCGCCGGCGTGGAGACGCGGGCGTCGCCATCGCGGAAGGCGGTGTCGTAGCGTGACCAGGTCGCCAGCCGCCGGCGCGTGATGTCGGCCGCGCCCTCCATTTGCGCCCACAGGAAGGCAGCAGTCAGTTCGCCGGGCAGGTAGGACGAGCCGATGTCGGTCCAGGTGTACTTGTCGATCTCGCCGCGCAGGAACTTGCTGCGGTCGGTGCCTTTCTCGCGGATGATCTCGGCGCGCTCGACCAGCGCGGGATGGTTGACCAGCAGTGCGCCGCCTTCGCCGCTGATGATGTTCTTGGTCTCGTGGAAGCTGTAGCAGCCGAGGTGTCCGATGGTGCCGAGTGCGCGACCCTTGTAGGTGGCCATGCAGCCTTGCGCGGCGTCTTCGATGACCAGCAGGCCGTGCGCTTCGGCGATGGCCATGATGGTGTCCATCTCGCAGGCCACGCCTGCGTAGTGAACCGGGACGATCGCACGGGTGCGCGGCGTGATTGCCGCCTCGATGAGATTCTCGTCGATGTTGAGCGTATCGGGACGGATGTCGACGAAGACTGGCGTCGCGCCGCGCAGCACGAAGGCGTTGGCGGTCGACACGAAGGTGTAGGACGGCAGGATGACTTCATCGCCGGGGCCGATGTCGCACAGGATCGCGGCCATCTCCAGCGCGGCGGTGCAGGAGTGCGTCAGCAGCGCCTTTTCCGCGCCGAAGCCTTCCAGCCAGCCCTGGCAGCGCCGCGTGAACGCGCCGTCGCCGGCCAGCTTGCCGTTCAGGTGCGCCTCGGCGATGTAGCTCAGTTCGCGCCCGGTCAGGTAGGGCTTGTTGAAGGGGATGGGCGACGGTGCTTGCGACAGATTGGGCATGATGCGTCCTTGGTCGTCAGTGCGGCGTTCAGCAGGGCAGGGACAGCAGCTCGCCCGAGCCGTCGGGCAGTTCAAGCAGCCGGAGTCCCTTCAGGCGTCCGTATTCGTAATGGGTGGCGGCATGCACCATCGCGTAATCGCGCACCAGCAGCAGTCCGGAGCGGCCGTTGTCGAACTGGTCGATCACGGCGCGGATCTCGTTGCTGTCGGTGTGCTCGAGCGCGGCGACGAGGAAGTCCTTGCCGTTGCGCGTGCGCCCGATCGCCTCGCGTGCGTCGGCGGCGAAGCCGGCCGATACCAGCGGCGCGAGCAAATCTTCAGCGAATGCGCTGTCGCGCACGGCCCGACGCGGGTCGATGGCGATGCAGTTCAGGTGTTTGCCGGCGCCGAAGATGAATTGCAGTATCGGTGCAGCCAGTGCGATGGACGGTGAGCCGATTGCCACCGTGACCGGCTTGCCGCGGCGCGCGCCGACGGCAGCGACGATGCGGCTGATCATCATGCGTTCCTGGATGGTCAGGCTGCCCGGCCGCTGCGCCAGCGATTCGATCAGCGCGGGCACTTCGCGGCCCTGCTCGAATTGCGTGAGCAGGATGCCGTCGAGCTGGAGGTTGCGGTCCTTGTAGGTCGAGTTCATGGCACGATCACTTTCGCGACGCGGTCGATCAGGTTGCGCACCGGCTCGTCATGCTGGCGGCGGAACAGCAGCACTTCGGGATAGGCGATCGACCACTGGTCGTCGGTGCCGAGGATCCACGGGCCTTGCGGCTCGGGCATGATCACCGCGACCTTCTGGCCGCAGGCACCGGCGAAGTGCACCAGCGCGGTCGACACCGACACGATGCCGTCGCAGGCGGCGGCAATCGCCAGCCAGTGATCGAGGTCTTTCTTGAAATCGAGCGCGGGGAAGCTGAGCATCTCGTAGCCGCGCTCGGCGAGGAATTGCTGGTCGGGCGTGGTGTCGCCGTATTGCAGGTTCACGCACAGCGCGCCGCGCTCGAAAATCGGCAGCCAGTTCTCGATCGCCAGCGCCTTGTTGCGCTTCTGGTTTTCCCAGTAGCCGCCTTTCCACGAGATGCCGACGATGGGCCGGCCCTGCGCGATCTCGCGCAGCTTCCTGTGATAGCTCGCGTACAGGTCGCCATCGACCTGCAGGAAGGGGCGGCGGCGCTCGACGAAGCTGTCGACCGTCGGCCGGTAGCGCGGCAGGATGCTGCCGAGCGGTATGAAGCCGTTGTTGGGCAGGCCGCACTCGTTCCAGGCCTCGATCAGGCCGGGCTGCGCGACCTCGAGCTGCGGGAACGAACGCTTGATGATCGGCGCCAGCCGGCTCTCGCAGACGAAGATCACTTTTTTGAATTCTTCGATCGCCTGGTCCATCGCGCTCAGGAACAGCACCTGGTCGCCGATGCCTTGTTCGACGCAGACCATCGTCCACTTGTCGGTATCGAATTTGTCCTGCAGGTCGGCGCGGCGCGCTTCCTTCAGCAGGCCGGGCAGGTTGCGGCCCATGGTGCCGACTTCCTTGTGGAAGCCGTATTCCCAGTATTTCCAGCCGCGTTCGAAGTCGCGCGTGCGCAGCAGGTGCAGCGCCATGTTCCAGCACAGCGGAATGTCGGTCTTGCCGCTCTTTTCCAGCGTCTTTGCCAGCGCGTGGTCGTACAGCACGATGCCGGCGCGCGAATCGCGCTCGGCGATGATGTCGGCCTGCATGCGCATGATGACGGGATCGTCCGGATGATCTTTGGCTATCTCGTCGAGCAGCAGGAAGGATTCGTGCGGACGGCCGAGCGAGCGCAGCGCCGAGGCCTTCGACAGCCGGAACAGCCGGTGCGACGGGGCGATCTGCAGGAAGTGCTCGGCCAGTGGCAGCACCTCGTCAGAGCGCGCGAGGTCGAGCAGGCAGTTCGCATACATGATGCCGGCGTCGACGTCCTCAGGCGCGAGCTCATGGGCTTTCTTTGCGTAGGGCAGCGCGTCGGCGTGCCGGCCTTTCAACACCATCAGCGACGCGAGGTCGCGCCATGCACGCTGGCCGCAGCCAGGCTCGCGCAGTGCGCGCTGCAGGCATTGCTCGGCGTCGTCGCGCTGGCCTTCGGCGTACAGGATGGAGGCTTCGAGGCACAGTCCTTCCCAGGCCTCGGCCGGCGGCGATTTTTTCAGCAGGCGGCGTGCAAGCGCGAAGTCTTTCTTCGCGACGGCTACGAGCACCGGGTCTGTCGGCGGCACGGCCTGGGTGCGGGTGAGCATGGTCAGGCCGCCTTCGGCTCGGGCCGCGCGAATTTCAGCTGCGCCTCTTCGGCCAGCCACAGTTCGGCAAAGTCGCAGTCGCGCTTGTGCGCGAACCACGGGCCGCCGAGCGTGTAATGAATGGCCTTCAGCTTGTCGTAGCGCGGCTCGTACCAGCCTTCGAGGTAATTCCAGCCGCGGTCGAGCGCGCCGATCTCTTCATCCTTCAGCCACTGGAAGCGGTGCAGGAAGGCCGGCTCGGCCTGGTTGACGACATCGGGCGTGAGCGCCTTCACCGACGGATGCGCGCAGTCGAACACGATGAAAGACGACCAGTTCTTGCGCGGATACGGATATTGCACGCAGCCGTCCATTTTCACAGTCTCGGTCGGCTGGTAGTCATGCTGGACTACCGACACTGCCTTGCCCGGCGTGAGATCGGCCAGCACCTCGCGGATGTCGGTGACGAACAGGAAATCGCAGTCGACGAAGACCGCATGGCCGTCGTAGCCGTCGCGGCTGGCCAGCCACGGGGTGAGGAAACGGGTGAGGCTGAATTCGGTCGCGGCCTTGGCGTCGACCGGGCGGCGGTAGGCACCTTGCCGGCGCAGCTCGGACTGGACCAGCGGGATCACGCTGACCTGCGCGCGGTCCGTGCGCGACAGGATCGAATGGCGGCAGACTTCCCAGGCAATGTCCTCGCGAGGATCCCAGCCGACGAAAACTTTCAGTTCCATTTTTCAGCCCCTTTGGGTGGTTTACGCTTTCTGTTCAGCAATATGCGTGCCACTGTCGGAATCACGTCAGGGGAGTTGGCGGCGGATGGTCGCTGAACCCATGTCCTTCCGCAGGGGGCGACCGTGGGTTCCAACTTTGCGTTGGCACGGACATGCCGGAGCCGATGCCTTTTGACTCGTCATCGCGACCTGCGCCGGGACGACGTTTTAAAAGCTGTCGGCTTTCAAATCGTCTTTCGGCGCAGGGAGGGATTCCGTGTCGTGTCTCCCGGATTGTCGCCATGGGTTCAGCGACGATGGGTCCCAGCCGTCGCTTCAGCCGCCGCCTCAGCCAAGGCCGGTCAAAGGCCGGGCGCAAGCCGGGAAGCCGACCCCCACGTCACATCGCAATCCTTGCCGGAAGCTTCACTGCAAGTTTTTGCCGCAGGCGGCAAAGGGGTGGCGAAGCTTTGCCGGGGGTGGCGCGACGCACGCCGCCGCGCGTGTGCAGCGGGGAGAAACCGCGCAGATTGCCTGCCTGCCCGAGTGAAAGAAGACCCGCAAGCCGAACGAATATTTCTCCTGCGCATCCTTCTGGCATTGCTTTTGCTAATCGGACCCCGTACGCCGGACTTGAGCGAGTCCGGACAGCAGTCTGATGAAACAACGCCGTCTATCCAGGAGCCCTTGATGTCGATTCTCGCCCAACAACTTATTTCTAAAGATTCGAATGGTTCTGCAATGAACATGCTGGAGGTGTCGCGATTCACGCCGGCTGACATCCGCGTCGCGATCCAGGCCCTGATGGGCGAGGACCGCATCCCGCTGGCCTACGCGCTGGGCGATGCGGGGCTGGCGCTGTATCCGGACAGCGAGGACATCCTCGCGATCACCAGCCTGCTGGCGGTGATGGCGCAGGACTGGCCGCAGGCGATCGATCTGCTGCGTGAACTGATGGAGCGGCAGGCAGGGCAGGCGACGGTGTTCACGCACGCGATGCTGATCCGCTCGCTGCGCTGCAATCTCGAATTCGCAGCCGCCTTCGAAGCGACGCGCGATGCGCTGTCCGCTTTCCCGTCGCACCCGGAACTGCTGAAGGAATACGACGCGCTGGCGGCCGCGATGGGCCTGTCGGCGGTCTGAAGCCGGCAGGCGGCAAGCGCCTGCCGGTTTTCCGACAAAGCTTGCCGCCCCGCCGATGATTTAAGGATGCACAGGGAGATCCTTTGAAAAAAGTCCCTGAAAATCAAAGATTTATTGATTGGCACGGTTAGTGCTAGACCGTTAGCCACAGGAACATTTTCCAATTGGATCAGCCGAGCGCGAATCTGGATTCGCGAGGGAGATAGGAAGCATGTCAGTCATCAACACCAACACCAAGGCACTCTTCAGCCAGGCAGCGCTGAAGTCGACCGAGCGAGCGCAGGCCACGGCGATGCAACAGCTGTCGACCGGCAAGCGGATCAACTCTGCCAAGGATGATGCGGCAGGCCTTGCGATCGCGACGCGCATGACGCAGCAGATTCGCAGCCTCGACCAGGCGGTGCGGAATGCCGGCGATGCAATCTCGCTGATCCAGACGGCCGAAGGTGCGACAAACTCGATCACGGACATGATGCAGCGCATGCGTGAGCTCGCGATCCAGGCGATCAACGACACCAACGCCAACGAACAGCGCAGCTACCTTGATCTCGAATTCCAGCAGCTGAAGCAGGAAATCGTGCGCATTGCCGACACCACCGAATGGAACGGATTCTCGGTGCTGAACGGCACGGCCGGCGTGCCGCAGGGCCCGCAGCCGGTGTTCAAGATCGCTTCGTCCGGCGAGCTCAGCACGCAGATCAATTACAGCCCGGTCACGACCGAGACCCGCGAGGACATCGAGCAGCAGGAGATCAGCTTCACTGCCGTCGATCCCGCGCAGCAGCTGCTGACCTTCGGCGCGGCCACCGGCTCGGGCAGCTTCACGCTGACCACAGAGGGCGCGGGCGCGCTGGATTCGCTGACTACCACCGTCACGCTCGACTCGAGCGCCGACGCGACCTCGGTCGCTGCGGCGGTCGCGCAGGCGCTGAACCTGGATTTCGCGTCGGCCAACATCACCCGTCAGGCGATCGACAACCAGGACGGCACGGTCACCATCGTCTATCGCGACGCCGACAAGGACGCGAGCAGCGCAACGCTGGCTGCCGGCGGCACCGATCCGGGCGTCACGCTGACGGCCGGCTCGGTCACGGGCTCGGGCAGCATCTATGTCGGCGGCGTGACGGTCGACCTGACTGCCGGCATGAGCAAATCCGACGTCGGCTCGGCAGTCGCCACGGCATTGACCGCCGCGACGGCCTTCTCCGGCAGCATCGTCGAAGACGGCGGTGACGGCACGGTCAGGATCACGTATCCGGAAGAGGACGGCGACGTCGAACTGGTCAGCTTCCAGGCCGACTCCGGCGTCGGCGTGAACGGCGTCGCGCAGACCCTCGCGATTGCCGACACCGATTTTGAATTCGCCAACGGCGGCAATTTCCTGAAGGCCGGCAACCTGGCGTTCGAGGTCGAGCCGACGCCGCTGAAGCAGGAAATCCTGTCGCTCGGACCGGTCTCGGCCGGCGGCACGATGACCGTCGCCGGCGTGACGGTGACCTTCAATGAACCCATGTCGGCCGCCTCGGCGGCAGCGGTGGTGCGCTCGGCGCTGATCGCCGACCCGGACTGGAATTTCTCCGCATCCGGCCGCCTGATCGTCGACAACGAAGACGGCACGCTCGCGATCACGTATTCGGCGCTGGATGCAAATGCGCCCGCGCTGACCGTGTCGAGCTCGAACTCGGCCGGCGTGGTGGCAACGGTCGTGCCGGTGCAGGCTTACGGCTCGGTGACGGCGCGCTTCAATGTCGATTACGGCGACCCGGTGATGCTGAAGGGCCAGGTGAATTTCGCCGACGGCTCGATCAGCTTCGCCAAAGAGTCGGTCGCGCAGGTGGACACGCTCTCGCTGTCGGGCAGCTATTCGGTCGGCGACGTCATCACGGTGAAGCTCGGCTCGCACGATTACCAGTACACGGTCGGCAGCGCCGACACGTCCAACAGCGTGCTGGCGACGAACATCGTCAAGGACATGCAGGATGACCCGGACCTGACGCGCTCGGTAGCGATCGCGCTGGACCGCAACGGCGGCATCACGCTGACGGCGAAGCAGCCGGGCCAGGGCTTCGTCGCGACCGCGGTCGTGTCTTCGCGCGGCGCCGGCAGCACCGGTAATGTGGCGTCGGCGACCACGCAGGCGAATGTGGATGCCGGCGACAACGCGACCGTGATTTCCGACGACCTGACGGTGTCGCTGCTGTACGCGAACGGCGACAAGGCCGACATTACTTATCGTGCGCCGGCGGCGACGATCGACGTCAACCGCAGCTTCTCGCAGCTGAAGGCGCTGCGCAACAGCGACCTGATCGTCAACGGCCAGTCGGTCAGCGTGTCGCTGCCCGAATATGACAAGGTATCGACGTCGAATGCCGCATCGAGCGCGCTGGCGAAGGCGACCGCGATCAACAAGATCAGCAACCTGACCGGCGTGAAGGCGGTGGTGCAGGAGAACGTGTTCACCGGCACCCGCATGGTGGCCGGCGACCCGGTCACCGGCACGATCAGCATCAACGGCTACACGTCGCCGGTGATCACGACTGTCGAGAACAATCCGCGCGAGACGCGCGCGGCCGTGACCGAGGCGATCAACCGCATGACCGCGCGCACCGGCGTGGTGGCGATCAACACGAATGACGACCTGAAGGGCATTACGCTGAAGGCGGCCGACGGCCGCAACATCGAAGTGTTCTTCAACACCAATGTGCCGGACGACACCTTCGCCGCCAGCACCGGCCTGAAGCAGGGCCTGCAGGCCGGTGTGTATGCGCTGGAGTCGAAGCTGGAGACGGCGATCAGGATCGACACCATGGCCACCGGCGACCTGAGCCGCTCGGGCCTGACCGCCGGCAATTACGTGGACAACGAGACCGTGCTGGTGATTGACGACCGCCTGGCCGTCAATCCGCCGGTCGCGCAGGTCAACCAGGTCGCGCTGTCCGGCACCATTGCCGCCGGCGAGACCTACAGCATTACCATCAACGGCCGCACCAAGAGCTTCAAGACGACCAGCGCCGAGCACGGCATGGAAGACGTGCGCTCGAAGCTGATCGCCGAGATCAATGCCGATCCCAAGCTCGGCGTCACCGCCACCGCCAGCAATGGCGACGACCTGTCGTCGATCTTCATCACGTCGAAGAACCCGGGCGTGGAGTTCACGCTGTCGGTGTCGACCGATTCCGCTGCCGGCTACATTGATCCGTCGGTGGTGGTCGAGAATGCGGCCGCGCAGGTGCGCAAGCTGAACACCGGTGACCTCGTGATCAACGGCGTGGCGATCCCGGCATCCGAGAGCGTTGACGACATCCGTTCGACCGATGGCGTGCTGGCCAGCCAGCGCAGCAGCAGCGCGATCGCGATCGCGTCGGCCATCAACAGCCAGTTCGACAAGACCGGCGTGAAGGCCGAATTCGACAATGCCGCCATCACCGGCACCCGGACCGTGACCGGCATGCCGGGCGTGTACCCGGAGACCGGCGAGCAGTCGCTGTTCATCAACGGCATCGAAGTCAAGGTCATGCTGACCGAGGACGAGCCGCTCGACGTGCGCCGGCAGAAGGTGGTCGATGCGATCAACCTGCGCACCTACACGCATGGCGTGGTTGCGTCGAACAACGGCGGCGGCGTCACGCTGACTTCGGCGGACGGCCGCAACGTGTCGGCCTGGTTCAATGCCGACGTGCCGGGCCTGTCGGCTGCCAGCTTCGGCCTCGATACCGGCACCACGGTCGCGCAGGAAAGCGCGATCACGATCGGCGGCACGGTCGACACGACGAACGATCGTGCGACGGTGGTGATCAATGGCCAGACGATCACGTCCGACGCGGCGACGGCCGCCACGCCGGCCGACCTCGCAGCCAAGCTGCTGGAGGCAATCCAGGCGAAGATCAGCAGCGGCCAGCTGACCAACGTCACGGTCTCGCGCGATGCGGTCAACAGCCCCGAGAAGATCGTGGTGCGCTCAACCGTGGCCGGCACGCCGTTCACGCTGTCCGGCGCGGCTTCCAGCGATGCCGATGCGACGGTGGCGATCTCGACCGTCACGCCGAACAACGGCGGCGACAACATTGTCACTGCGATCCGCGGCGGCGACAGCAAGTCGACCGCGGCAAAGACCGTCTACAGTTCGCTGAAGCTGGTGTCGGAAAAGGCGTTCACGGTGGCCGCCGGCACGAATGGTTTCGGCCCCAACTCGAACTTCGACGAGCTCGGCTTCAAGGAGGGCACCTTCGGCGGTCGCTCGTCCGTCGAGATGTCGCCGCCGCGCGTCGGCCGCCTGACTTTTCAGGTTGGTGCGAAGGCCGGGCAGGAGATCACGATCGACCTCGCCGACTTCGGCAAGGACGGCCCGATCACCGGGGAGATCACCGGCGACGTCGACGAATCCCTCGAGCAGATGACCAACCGCATCAACACCCGCGAAGGCGCGCAGGCGGTGCTGGTGAAGCTCGACGGCGCGATGGACAAGATCAATGCGACGCGCGCGGTGATGGGCGCGGTGATGAACCGCCTCCAGTACGCGATGGACAACCTGACCAACGTGTCGACCAACTCGGCCGCATCGCGCAGCCAGATCGAGGACGCTGATTATGCGAAGGCCAGCACCGAGCTGGCGCGCTCGCAGATCATGCAGCAGGCGGGCACGGCGGTGCTGGCGCAGGCGAACATGAGCCAGCAGACGGTGCTGAAGCTGCTGAATGGCTGATCGCCCGAATGACATGGCGTGCCTGGCCGTGAACGCGGCCGGCGTGCTGTGACAGAATATCGTCCCGATGTACTGTCACACGAGGTAACCATGAACGACCTGGGCAAGCGCCTGCTGTTCCGGCTGGCGCGGATACTGCTGATTGCCCTGCTGCTGGCGGCCGGCATGGTCGCGCTTCATCCCGAGCGCTACCTGCCGCCGGATACCAGCGCGGGCGAGTTTTTCCAGGGCATGCTGGGCGCGCTGATGCTGGCGCTGGTGCTGGCGGCGGTCGGCACGCGCGCCTGGTTTGATTACCAACGGAAGAAACGCGAGAAGAAATGAACGCCCCCCATCCGCTGACTGCCGACGGCGCGCCGAATTGCTGGCAGTGCCGCCATTTCGCGGTGAGCTGGGATCCGAGGCTGCCCTATGCATGTCGGCTGATGGGCATCAAGACGCGGATGATGCCAGCCATCGAAGTGCTGCGCGCCGACGGCGAACGCTGCCGCGGCTTTTCCCCGAAGGCGGCGCCCGCCGCTGCCGCCGGCCGCTCGCGCGTCGCATGAGGCGCGCCGCGCCGTCCGCGCTGCTGCTGCTCGCCCTGCTGGCGCCGTCCGTGCGCGGCGAGCCGGGCCCGGCCGAACCTTCCCCGTCTTCACTCACTGACGCAGAACGTCCTGCGCTCGGTCCGGCCTTGCGCGCGATCGAGCGCGGCCACTATGCGACTGCGGTGCGCGCGCTGAAACGGCCCGCGCAGCGCGGCGATCCGCTGGCACAGAACAACCTCGGCTATTTGTACGAGCATGGTCTTGGCGTGGCGCGCAGCGATGCCGACGCGCTGGGCTGGTATGCGCGCGCGGCCGAGGCCGGCCTGCCGGTCGCGCAGTTCAACCTGGCGATGATGCTCTTGCGCGGCAAGGGCATTCCGGCCGACCCGAAGGCGGCGGCGACCTGGTTCGCCGCCGCGGCCGGCGCCGGCCATGCGGGCGCAGAGTACATGACCGGCGAGTGCTACCGCAGCGGCAGCGGCGTGCCGCGCGACGGCGCGCTGGCGCTGTCCTGGTACCTGAAGGCCGCGCGTCAGGGGCATGCGGGCGCGCAGCTGATGGCTGCGTCCGTCTATCACAGCGGCGAGGGCTGGCGGCGCGAGCCGCAGAAGGCGATGACCTGGGCCGAGCTGGCCAGGCTGAACGGCGAGATGCAGGCGGCTTCATTGCAGCAGAAGATCGAGGCCGGGCTGAAGTCCGGGCAGAAGGCCGAGGCGATCCGGCAGGCGCAGGTGTGCCTGCGCAGCGGGTATCGGGAGTGTCCGGAGTAGGGAAGCCTGGTACTCGATAGCTTTTCCTTTGAATGAGACGTGGCGTTAAAGGGCGCTGGATACCGGCCTGCGCCCAAGGCCAGTCAGTTAAGGCGATAAAGCGCGAAGACACTGGGTCCCGGCCTGCGCCAGGACGACGTTTTACAGGTTGTCGGCTCTCAAATCGTCATCCCGGCGCAGGCCGGAATCCAGCGTTGCGCTCGCCGGGCTAGCGCCATGGGTTCAGCGACGATGGTTCCCGGCTTGCGCCGGGACGACGTTTTACAGGCTGTCGGCTCTCAAATCGTCATCCCGGCGAAGGCCGGGATCCAGCGTCGTTAAACCCCGATCTCCCCTTGCGGGAACACCGCGCTGCGCGACAACTCCTTCGGCAAGTACTTGCCGTAGCCAAGGAAAAGCAGTCCGCATTTCCGTCTCCTCCCAAAAGAACCCGGAAATTCCTTGCCGCCTCACCGGCAATTCCTGTCTGTCGGGAATTCGTCGTTTGCCGCCGGAGGACTTTTTCCGCCCCCGGCAATCCGCTGCCGATTCCGACACACCGCCTGAAAACCCGCATGTTTCCTTGAAAAAATAATTGGCACGCGGATTGCTACAAGGGAACCGTCCAAAAGTTCTCATAGGCAATCATCGTGACGGCACAACTCGAACAGATTCATCCCGCGCTGTGGCTGGACCCGACGTCGGCGGTCAGCGCCGCCGCGCGCGAACCGCTGGAAGCGGCCGGGCTGCGGCTCCTGCCGGTGGCCACGCTCGACGACCTGCGCAGCGGTCTCGCGCAGGCGCGGCTGGTGGTGATCCGCCTGATGGAAGACACCGGCCTGCTGCAAGAAGTAAAGAAGCTCACGCAGTCGTTCGGCCACGATGTGCCGGTGCTGTGCCGTGTCGATCGCAGCGCGCTGTCGCTCGGCATTGACGCGATGCGCGGCGGCGCCTTTCATGTGATGCCGGCCGACGAATGGTCGGTCGACGGCTGGCGCAATGCGCTGTCACTGGCGCCGAAGCGCGCCGATGTCGCGCGTCCCGCTGCCACCGCGCAGAAGTTCGTCTTCGTCGACCCGAACAGCCAGCACCTGCTGGAGCTGGCGCGCCGCGTCGCGCAGACGCAGGTGTCGGCGCTGATTGTCGGCCCGACCGGCGCCGGCAAGGAAGTGCTGGCGCGCGTGCTGCACGACGCCTCGCCGCGCCGCAACGGCCCGTTCGTCGCGCTGAACTGCGCGGCGCTGCCGGAGCACCTGATCGAGGACCTGCTGTTCGGCCATGAGAAGGGCGCATTCACCGGCGCGCTGAAAGAGCACCGCGGCCTCTTCGAGCAAGCCAACGGCGGCACCATCTTCCTCGACGAGATCGCCGAGATGCCTTATCACCTGCAGACCAAGCTGCTGCGCGTGCTGCAGGAACGCAAGATCACCCGCCTCGGCGGCCAGGCGCCGGTCGAGCTGGACGTCCGCCTGGTCGCGGCGACCAACAAGGACCTGCGCGAGGCGATTGCCTGCCGCGAGTTCCGCGAAGACCTGTATTTCCGCATCAGCGCCTTCAAGCTGACCCTGCTGCCGCTGCGCGAGCGTCCGGGCGACATCCTGCCGCTGGTGATGCAGTTCCTCGCCAACTTCGGCCCGGCCGATCGCCAGATGCAGCTCTCTGCCGCTGCGATCGATCGCCTGCAGCGCTACAGCTGGCCGGGCAACGTGCGCGAACTGCAGAACGTCGTCCAGCGCGCGCTGGTGCTGTGCAGCGGCGACCTGATTACCGAAGCCGAGCTGCTGTTCGACGAGCTCGACGATCGTCCGCTGGCGCTGCCGCCGGCCGGCGCGCCGATGGCCACGGGCTTCGCGCTGCGCGAGCCGGCGCAGGAGGCGGCCGGCGACCTGTCAAGCGCGGTCAAGAGCAGCGAGTACCAGGCGATCATGGCCGCGATCCAGTCGACCCGCAATCGCAACGAGGCGGCGAAGAAACTGGGCATCAGCCCGCGTTCGCTGCGTTACAAGATGGCCCAGTTCCGCGAGCGCGGCATGCCCGCGCTGGCTGCGGCCTGAGGCGGAGGCCTGACCCATGATCAACCGCCTTACCAGCCAGGCCAACATCGACGCGATGCTGGCCACGCTGCGCCAGCACCAGGTCGAGTCGACCGGCAAGAACACGCCGCAGGTGCTGACGCCGCCGACTCCCGAAGTCGGCAAGCCCACGTTCGGCGAGGCGGTTGCCTCCGCGGTGCGCAGCACCAACGACATCCAGCAGCAGGCGTCCGCGCTGCGCACCGCGTATGACCGCGGCGAGGACGTGCCGCTGACCGACGTCGTGCTGGCAATGCAGAAGTCGTCACTGGCCTTCGAGGCGACGCTGCAGGTGCGGAACAAGATCATGAAGGCGTACGAAGACATCCTGAACATGCCGGTCTGACGACCTGCGAGAAAGCTGAAAGAAGACCATGGCCGAAGCGACTATGAATCCGGGCGGCGTGCCGCCGCAGCTGCCGCCGATGCAGGCAACCGGCGCCGCCGGCGCCGGCGGCTTGCCGATGACTGCGGGCGCCGGCGCGCCTGCGTCGATGCAGGGAATGGCCGGCGGCCTGTCCTCGCTGCGCCGCATCATCGACAACACGCTGAAGCAGCCGGCCGTGCGCCGCGTGGCGCTGCCGATGGCCGCGCTGCTGTTGCTGGCGGTCGCGGCCGCCGCGTTCCAGTTCACGCAGAGCGTGCCGTACCGGCCGATCATGCCGGGCATGACCGAGAACGACAAACAGGCGGCGGTCGAGGCGCTGAAGGCCGGCGACTTCAAGCCGAGGATCGACACCTCAAGCGGCCAGATCACGGTGCCCGAGGCGCGTTACCACGAGGCGCGCATCTTCCTCGCCGGCCAGGGCATTCCGAAGGAAGCGCAGCCGATCGGCATGGAGTCGCTGAAGGACAAGTCGTCGATGACGACCAGCCAGTTCATGGAGCAGGTGCAGTACAACACCGCGATCGAGCAGGAACTGGCGCGCAGCATCACGCAGATCTCCACCATCAAGGCTGCGCGTGTCCACCTCGCGCTGCCGAAGCAGTCGGTGTTCGTGCGCGAACGCGCCACGCCGAAGGCCTCGGTGGTGGTGACGCCGCACAGCGGCCGCGGCGTGTCGACGCCGCAGGTGAAGGCGATCGTGCACCTGGTGTCTTCCAGCGTGCCCTACCTGACGCCGGAGAACGTGTCGGTGGTCGACGATCAGGGCAACCTGCTGACGGCCGATAATCCGGTCGATCAGGCAATGGGCCTGACGGTCGCGCAGATGCAGCACAAGCAGCGCACCGAGGAGACCTACAAGAACCGCGTGGTCGAGCTGCTGGCGCCGGTCGTCGGCGAGGCCGCGGTGCAGGCGCAGGTGAACCTGACGATGGACTACACCGAAGTCGAGACCACGACCGAGGACTTCGACGACAAGGACAAAGGCGTCAAGCCGCGCTCCGAAGCGGTGACGACCGAGCGCAAGGTGAAGGTCGATCCGGAAGGCATCCCGGGCTCGATGACGAACTCGCCGCCGCCCGACGCCGACCTGACCAAGAGCACCAACGCCGACGAACAGAAGCCGGTCGGCAGCGAAACGGTCACGACCAAGTCGACCCGCAACTTCGAGATGGACCGCCAGGTGCGCCATGTGAAGAGCTCGCCGGGCACGATCTCGCGCCTGACGGTCGCCGTCGTGGTCGCCGAGCGCCAAGCGCCGCCGCCGACCGACGGCAAGCCGCTGGCGCCGGGTGCGGCGACCACGGTGCCGTATTCGCAGCAGGAACTGGATCGCATGCAGAACCTGGTGCGAAGCGCAGTCGGCTACAACGCCGAGCGCGGCGACGTGGTGACGGTGGCGCCGGCGCGCTTCGAGACGCTCGCTCCCGAGCCGCCGAAACCCTGGTACGCCGACGGCGACCTGCAAAACGTTATCAAGATTGGAATTGCCGCGCTCGTGCTGGTGGTGTTCCTGCTGGCGGTGGTGCGGCCGATGGTGAAGGGCCCGACGATCAACCAGCAGATCATGCCGCCGACCGGCCCGACGCCGGAAGAGGTCAAGGCGCTCGAGGAAAAGGCCGCGAAGGCCGAGCAGGAAGCGAAGGCGGCCGAGGAAGCGCGCGTCGCGCTGGAGAACAAGGTTGCCGAGGCCGGCGGCCCGGCGCTGCTCGAAGGGGCGGCGGACAACGCGGCAGAGGATGACGACCTGGAGATGGAAGACGACGAGAGCCTGGACGAACTGCGCGAACGGATGCAGGCGATGAAGCCGAAGAAGCCGGCGTTCACGGCCGAGATGCTCGACACCGCCAACAGCTATGATGACAAGGTCGCGCTGATTCGCATGCTGGTGGCGCAGGAATCGGGCCGCGTTGCGCTGGTCCTGAAGAACATGGTCCGCAACTGATGCGGGCGACGCAGACAAATCACCGGAAAAAGACATGGCAGAAGAACAGAAGGCCGCAGGAACGCCCGAGTCCCTCGAGGAAATGAAGAAGAAATTCAAGCCGAAGAAGAGGGCGACCATCCCCGCCGACATGCTGTCCGACGTTAAGAGCTATGACGACAAGCTGGTGCTGGTGAAGTACCTGTCGGAGAAGGAAAAGGACCGCGTGGTCATGATGGTCAAGAACATGTTGAAGGGCGCGGGCGCGCCGAAGAAAAAATAAGCGGACCGCCGCACAGCAAGCAGCAACCGAGGCAAACCATGGCAGACAATTCCAACGCAACCGTTTCCCCGCCGTCGATGTCGGAAGAGCTTCGGCGCGAACTGGCCGACATCACCAACGTGCAGCGCGCCGCCGTGCTGATGCTGCTGCTCGGCGAGGACCTGGCGTCGAACATCATCAGCTACCTTGACCCGAAAGAGGTGCAGGAGCTGGGCGCGGCGATGGTGTCCGTGGCCGACATGTCGCAGGACGCGGTCAATGTCGTGCTCGACGAATTCGTCAACATGCTCAAGCGCCAGACCAGCCTGTCGCTCGGCACCACCGAATACGTGGAGACCGTGCTCAAGCGCGCGCTCGGGCCGGACAAGGCGTCGTCGGTGCTGTCGCGCATCATGCCGGGGCGCGCCAGCCGCGGCCTGGAAATCCTGCAGTGGATGGATGCGCGCGCGATCGCCGAAATGATCCGCGGCGAACATCCGCAGGTGACCGCGATCATCCTGTCGGTGCTGGAATCCGAAGTGGCCGCCGACGTGCTGTCCTTCCTGCCGGAAGAGTCGCGCGCCGAGGTCGTGCAGCGCGTCGCCAGCCTCGACGCGGTGCAGCCGTCGGCGATGGAAGAGCTCGAGAGCATCATGAAGAAGCAGTTCTCCAGCAATGCGTCGTCGTCGTCGTCGAGCTTCGGCGGCGTGAAGGCGGCCGCGAAGATCATGAACTTCACCAAGGTCGAGCTCGAATCGGAGATCCTGCAGGGCGTCGGCCAGATCGACGAAGATCTCGCGCTGCGCATCCAGGACAACATGTTCAGCTTCGAGAATCTCGCCAGCGTGGACAACCGCGGCATCCAGGCGCTGATGCGCGCGGTGGAGCCGGACATGCTGATGATTGCATTGAAGGGCGCGACCGACGACGTGAAGGGCAAGTTCCTCGACAACATGTCCAGCCGCGCGCGCGGCATGTTCCTCGACGACATGGAAGCCAAGGGACCGCTGCGCATGACCGAGGTCGAAGACGCGCAGAAGAAGATCATGCGCCAGGCGCGCAAGCTGTCCGAGAAGGGCGAGCTGATCCTGTCGACCGGCGGAGCGGACTTTGTCTGACGCCGGCACCGCGCGCAGGCGCAACGCATGGATGCCGAACCGGATGTTCGATCCGGTCTCGAATCCGTTCGCCATCCAGAACCTGCTCGAGCGCGAGCAACAGGATTTTGTCGGCGCGCCGGACGAGCGCGATGCGGCCGGCTTCGGACCCGATCCTTTCGGTTCCGGCAAGATGATGCGTGCATTCGAGGTCGATCGCACGCTGCACGGCGGCGACGAGGACTTCGCCGCAGACGAGGCGGGCAGTGGCGGTTTTGCCGCAGCGCCGGCCCGGCCGCAGCCGCGCTTCAGCCCGGACCCGCAGGCCGGCGGCGATGACACGCCCGCACGACCGGCGTCTGCGCCCGCCGCTGCGCCGCCCGCACGTGCGGCCCGGCCGGCGCCGGCCACACCTGCAGCACCTGCAGCACCGGCAGCACCGGCAGCATCCAAGCCAGTACCGCAGGCTGCGGAGCCGGCTGAACAGCCTGCCGCCGCCGCGCGCCCGCAGCCGGGTGCTGCGGAACCCGCCGGCCCGGACCGCGCGGCCATCGACAAAATGATTGAAGAGGCGCGCGCCGAAGCCTTTGCGCGCGGCCTGCAGCAAGGCTTGCAGCAAGGCCTGGAGCAGGGACAGCTGCAAGGACAGCAGCAGGGCCGCGAAGAGGAGCGTCCGCGCGCGCATCGCGAAGGCTATGACGAAGGTTTTTCAGCCGGCGTCGCGCATGCGCGGGCCGAGCAGCAGGCCGAACAACAGGCGGCCGCACAACAATTGCAGCAACAGCAAGGCGCGCAGCTGCAGGCCGTGATCGATGGCCTGCGCGAGCTGATGTACGACCCCGACGAACTGTTCGAACCGATGAAAAAGCTCACCGTGCACCTGGCCGAGCAGCTGGTGCGCGGCGAACTGTCGCAGTCGCCGCAGGCCATCGCGCGGCTGGTCGACAATGCGCTGCACGAGCTGAATGCCCACGGCGACAAGCCGGTGCTGGTGCATCTGCATCCGGAAGACCTCGAGCTGTACCGGCCGACGGTCGCGCAGTTTGCCGACAGCATCCACCTGCGCCCGGACGGCACGCTCGAGCGCGGCAGCGTGCGCGCGTCGCTCGACGGCAGCGTGGTCGAGGACCTGATCGCCCGCCGCGTCGACGGGCTGAAAAAATCGCTGGCGCAGCCGGCCCCGCCCGGCTGGCGCAGCGGCGGCGGACGGCTGCCGGCGCGCGCGCCGCAGGCCCAGCCGGTGGAGGAGGCCGCGCCGGTCGAGCAAGCCGCGCATGCCGTCCACGACACCGAGGCCGCACCGGCGGAGGGCCATGCCTGATTACGCCGATACCGTCGAGCGGCTGATCGCCCAGGTGCGTGTGCCGCCGGCCTGCCATACCGGCACGCTGGTGCGGCTGGTCGGCATGACGCTGGAGGCGCGCGGCATCATGGCGCCGCTCGGCGCGCTGTGCGAAGTCGAATCGACCGGCGGCGGCCACAAGGTGCAGGCCGAGGTGGTCGGCTTCAACGATCAGACGCTGTTCCTGATGCCGTTCACCGAGCCGGTCGGCATCGGTCCCGGCGCGTCGGTGCGCGTGGTCACGCATTCATCCGAGGCCAGCCTCGGGCCGGCGCTGCTGGGTCGCGTGCTGGATGCGTTCGGCGAGCCGCTCGACGGCGGCCCGAAGCCGGACTGCCCGGACCGCCTGGCGCTGCTCGGACTGCCGCTGAACCCGATGGAACGCGGCCCGATCAATCAGGTGCTGGACGTCGGCGTGAAGGCCATCAATGGCCTGCTGACGATGGGCCGCGGCCAGCGCATCGGCCTGGTCGCCGGCTCCGGCGTGGGCAAGAGCTCGCTGCTGGGCATGATCACCCGCAATACCAAGGCTGACGTGGTCGTGATCGGCCTGATCGGCGAACGCGGCCGCGAAGTGCAGGCCTTCATCAACGAGGTGCTCGGCCCCGAGGGCCGCGCAAAGTCGGTGGTGGTGGCCGCGCCGGCCAATGTGTCGCCGGTGATGCGGCTGAAGGCCACGCACCTGACGCACGTGATCGCCGAATATTTCCGCGACCGCGGCATGAACGTGCTGATGCTGATGGACAGCCTGACGCGCGTCGCGCACGCGCAGCGCGAGATTGGCCTGGCCATCGGCGAGCCGCCGACGGCGAAAGGTTATCCGCCGTCGGTGTTCGCGCTGCTGCCGAACCTGATCGAGCGCACCGGCGTCGGCCGCCACGGCTACGGCGCGATCACCGCGATTTACACGGTGCTGGCCGAAGGCGACGATGCGCAGGACCCGATCGTCGACATTGCGCGCGCGTCGCTGGACGGACAGGTGATGTTGTCGCGCAAGCTGGCCGATGCCGCGCACTATCCGGCGATTGACCTGAACGGCTCGATCTCGCGCGTGATGCAGAACCTGGTGCCGCCGGACGAACTGAAGCTGGCCAACCGGCTGCGCCGGCTGTGGTCGCTGTATCAGCAGAACCTTGACCTGATCTCGGTCGGCGCGTACGAGGCGGGATCGAATGCCGACATCGATCAGGCCATCGCGCTGCGTCAGCAGCTGGAGGCCTTCCTGCGGCAGGAGATGCATGAAGGCGTGGATTACAAGGCGACCTGGCAGGCGATGCGCCGGCTCTTGAACGGTTGAGCATCTGAAGCACGATCATGACCACCACCTGGAAGGTACTGGCCGACAAGGCCGCCACCGCGCTGCGCGACGCGCAGGGGCGCGTGACTGAAGCAAGGCAGCAGGTCGAGAAGCTCGAGGCCGGCGTCGCCCACATCGACCGGCTGCGCGACGACTATGTCGCGCGCTACAACGAGGCGCAGAAGGCGGCACATTCGATCGCCGACAACATCACCTACCGCAAATTCCTCGAGCACCTGCGCGGGCTGCGCGCGCGCATCGACGGGCAATTGCAGGACGCGAACCTGCAGCTGGCCGAGGCCAGGGCCGCGCAGGCGCAGGCGCAGCGCGAACTGGCGAAGATGGAAGCGATGGTCGAGCGCGACGAGCGTGAAAGGCGCGCGCTGGCTGCAAAGCGCGAGCAGCGCGCGTTGGACGAAGCGGGGCTGCGCCTGTTCAACCTGCGCTAGCGCCGCCGCGCTTTACAGGTTGGGCAGCAGCCGGAAGCAGGCGATCGCCACCACCGTCGGCAAGATCGCGCCGGCCAGCAGGCCGCCGGCGCTGATGGCGCCGTTGTCAAAGCGCGAACGCAGGATGGACGCGCCGGCCGGGTTCGGCGCATTCGCGATGATGGTCAGGCCGCCGCCCGTGACCGCACCGGACACCAGCGCGTACTTGAATTCTTCCGACAGTCCGTCGACCAGCGAGCCAAGGTAGGTCAGCGCCGCATTGTCGGTGATCGCGGTCAGCGCGGTGGCGCCGTAATAGACCGAGGTGGCGTCCATTTGCATCAGCAGCGGCTGCAGCCACCATTGCTGCTGGCCGCCGAGCACCACCAGCCCGCCGAGGAAGAAGGCCACCAGCAGGCCTTCGCGCAGGATCAGCCGGTCCTGGTGCTGCGGATACGCGGTCGCCGCGCCCATGAACAGCAGCAGCACCGCCATGAAGGCGGCCGGATGGTGGGCGAACACCACGATACCGAGCAGGAACAGCAGGTGCAGCGCGAGCAGCGGCAGCGGCACGCGCGCGGTGTCCGGCGCCTGCGCTTCCGGCATCTGCCGAATCTCGCGCGCGAACAGCAGCGTCAGCGCAGTGGCATTCACGATCACGGCGATGGCCGCCTTCCAGCCAAAGTGCGTGAACATGTACGCGAGGTCGAACTGCCATTTCGCCGCCACCATCAGCACCGGCGGCGCGGCGAACGGCGTCATCGTGCCGCCGATCGACACGTTAACGAACAGCACGCCGAGCACCGCATAGCGCAGCCGGTTCGAGGCATTGGCGAATACGGAATCGCGCAACAGCAGCGCGGCCAGCGTCATCGCGGCCGGCTCGGTGATGAAGGAGCCGAGCAGCGGCACGACTGCGAGCGCGGTGAAGAAGAAGGTCAGTTTGGCAGGCAGCGGAGTCAGCCGCACGATCAGGTCGACCAGGCCGCGCGCGCCTTGCAGGATGGGCCGGCTGCCGGCCACCACCATGATCGCGAACACGAACATCGGTTCGGTAAAGTTTCGGCTGTCCAGATAGGCGATTGCCTCGCTCTTCGAAGCGACCACCGCCATGATGACCACCAGCACCATCGCCCAGAAACCGAACACCACTTCGACTTCGCCGAGCAGGTGCCATAACCCGGCATGCGCGGGGCGGGCATGCGCGAGGCGTTCGAATACCGATGTGGAGAAGGTATGGATCAGCGCCAGTGCGAACAGGGCGGCGGCGACGAGCTGCAGGGTGGTGGGTGACACTAGGCGCTCCGGATTTGCGTTTTGCCAACGCTCAAGCATAGCCTGAATCATGCGGGAGTCAATTGGCGGTGCAGCGAACGGAGTGGGGAAAAAGAAACGGCCATCCGCGGATGGCCGTCAGGGGAACTAGATCTGCAGCGGTTCAGATGCCGAGCATTTTCTTCGCATCGCCCAGCGCCTTCATTGCTTCGGCATGCTTGCCCGACTTGTGAAATTTCTCGCCGTCGGCGCGCAGCGTCTTCACCTTGTCGAGCTCGGCGCCGCTGAGTTTCGTGGTCGACATCGCGGCATCGATCGCCTTCATGTCGTTCGGGCAGTTGTGCGCCCATGCCGCTGCGGTGAAGCACAGCAGCATGGCGGCCAGCAGTGATTTCATGGTTCCTCCTCGGTTCCGGTTGCAGGGACAGAAAAAATACCAGCTTTCCGGGGAGTTTGCGCAGGGCTGTCGAGCATCTGGCAACCGGTATGCGGCATGCCGGCATGTGGGGCAGGCATGTGTAGCAGGCATTGGCGACTCCGTGCCGCCGGAGGAGGGCAAGGAAGCGGGCATGCAAAAAGTTGGAAAACCGAAACAGGGAAGGATGGCAGCGAAATTGAGACGGAGATTTATCGTGAGTGGCTCGAAAGCGATGACGCGCAAACAGGTGCTTGAAGCGATAAAGACGCAACCGGCACGCGGATATTTTGTCTGGGATGGCGAGGACGAAAGCGAGCGGCCGGCGACGGCCGAGGAAATGGCGGCGGGTGTCGAAACTCAGCGCAGGAGGCGGGGCCGGCCGCTCGGTTCGGGGACCAGGTTGCCATCCGACTCGACGTGGACGTACCCGACGCATTTCGGGCAAGCGGAGCCGGCTGGCAGACACGGATGAATGCTGCACTCAGGGAGTGGTTGAAGGAGCACCCGGCCGCCTGAGCCTGGCGACCATGAGGATCTGGCGGCGCTGCAGCCCTTCCTCCGGAAAAGCGAAGCCGCATCCCGCTGGTCACTCCTCCAGCAAACTCCGCAGCATCCACGCATTCTTTTCATGGATCTGCATGCGCTGCGTCAGCAGGTCGCAGGTCGGCTGGTCATTTGCCTGCGCGGCGACATCGAACATCTGCCGGGCTGTGCGTGCGACAGTCTCTTGTCCTTCGATCAGTTCGATGATCATGTCGCGCGCCTTCGGCAGTCCGCGACTCTGCTTGATCGCGGTCAGCGTCGCGAAGGCCTCGTAACTGCCCGGCGCCGGCGCGCCCATTGCGCGGATGCGCTCGGCGATCAGGTCGACGGCTGTCCACTGCTCGGTATAAAACTCCATGAACAGCAGGTGCAGCGTCTGGAACATCGGGCCCGTGACGTTCCAGTGGAAATTGTGGGTCTTCAGGTAAAGCGTGTAGGTGTCGGCGAGCAGGTGGCTCAGGCCTTCGACGATCTTGCTCCGGTCCGCGGCGCTGATGCCGAAATCGATGACGGGTATCTTGCTTGCGGCCATGGCTTCTCCTCGTTCAGCAGGCAGGGATGGCGGCATCCCGAAGCCATTCTAGTGAACGACTTCGCCGCCGGTTTCGACCGGCAGCGAAGAAACGTGCAGAAGACCTCAGCTGAATGACACGGCCAGCCCCGGCACGCTGAGCTGGCCGAATGCCGTCGACCAGACTTCGCCGCGCCGGACCGGCTGCGGATTGGTCCAGCTGCCGGTAGCGATGATTTCGCCGGCCTGCAGCGGAGAGAATGCCGACTGCTGCTGCAGCTGCCGGTGCAGCCACAGCAACGCATGCAACGGACTGCCGCCGAGGTCGCTGCCGAAACCTGCCGCGCACAGCTGGCTGCCATCGGCCTGCGACTTCGACAACGACAGGCTGCCGGCGGCCAATACCTGCGGCAGGCCGTGCCTGCCCTGGCGCGACAGCATGCGCGGCTCGCCGACGATCAGCTGCCGGTGCAGCCCGAACCCGGCCACGGCGTCGGCCGCGTCGAATTCCCAGTCCTTGTACGGCGACGTCGACACTTCAATGCCGTGCGCCATCCACTCGAGGCAGTCCGCAAGGTCTTCCAGCGTTGCGTCCGGTGCCGGCGTGCGTGCGAGCTTGAACACGATGTGCGGTTCGATCCGCGGCTCCTGGGCTTTGGTGAGCTTGTGCACCGCGGCATTGTCCAGCGCGAACTCGACACTGCTGTCAAACAGCGTGCTCCAGATCGGCTCGGCAATGAGTTCAGTCTTGCCGTACAGCGGCTGAATTTTCTGATTGCTGAACGCGATCTTGCGACCGACCGGCGTTTCGCCGTGGGCGATGCGGATATTCAGCAGGCTGCGCGCGATGTCATACGCATCATCAGGCGTCAGCTTGCCATCGTCAGTCAACAGCGGGTGCAAGGTGCCAGCGGTACGGGCCTTCAGCAGCGAGTGCGCAT
>JACCDW011231967.1_pt1 | contig 37410 bp, 26 predicted proteins | sample 7449781 | NCBI WGS metagenome assembly JACCDW01 (sample SAMN15323449, study PRJNA562643) | freshwater metagenome | isolation source: river surface water | place: USA:Blue River Watershed | collected 2017-08-18 | reverse complement strand
CCATTTGAGCATTGTGAACCAATATCAAACACATCTATTGAATATACTATGCAGGTTATTGCAGGAGCTGAGTACATGGTAGGTTTGAGTTCAGGTTTGAGCTGGTTAGCTTTTGCCATTGGCACCCATGTAGTGCTTATAGCTAACTTTACAGCTGTTGACTATGAATTCAAGACTAAATGCACAAGGATCGTTAATCCAAAGGTTTGTCATGATTGCTGGTCAGAGCATAAATTGGATGCGGCTAACTGGAATTGGTGTCCGCGAGGTCAAAACTTCATTTGCCATACCTCAATTACAGCTCAAATGGTCATAGATAAACTACCTATTTTGTAGCTACAATTTGCTTTAATTCTTCTATCTGTACCTGTTGTTCTTGTATTGCTTTTACCAATACCGGTATTAAATTAGAATAATTCATTGCAAAATATTCTTCTTCACCATCCATATCTGCTCTAACTGCATCTGGTATTATTGGTAATACATCTTGAGCAATAAATCCAATATCTTTTATTTTTCTTTCATCATTTTTAAAATTAAAAGTTTTTGGGATTAATTGTAAAACCTCATTTAATCCATAATTTGATAATTCAATATTTTCTTTTCTTCTTTCATCTGAATTTGTCCAAGTACCACCAGTTGTTTGGTATCCTACTTTTGTCCATCCTGAGCCATTTTGATAAAAAGTAGCTAATTGGGTTGAACCATCTATTTGGAATGCCCAATCACGGTTTCCTGCTGTAGCAGAATCGTTTATAATTATATTTGCTGAATTTCCGATAGTGTTACTACCTGTTCCACCGTATGCTATGATTTGGGGTGCATTTGTTGATGGACTAAGAAGTACTTTACCTGTAGATGAACTGCCAATTACAACATTACCACCACTGGTAATAGTCATTGCACTATCAGGTGCAGCCCTATGTACAAGTAATTTTAATCCAGTTGTACCAGCATTTGAGGCTAAAGATAAATAAGTTCCATCGTTTATAATATACCCATAATCTGTTGCTCTTTGCAATGATATTACTACACTTCCTGATGATTTATATAAATGCAATAATTCGGTTGGCGATGTTGTTCCTATACCTACATTACCATCTCCTCTAATTGTAAAATAATTTTTACTTCCATCTACTTTATCAATAACTAAACTCTGGTCAGAACTATTAGAACCAGCTTTTATATATGGCCCATAAGATTGACCAGTTGTAGATCCAGCTGTAATTTGTAGTGGGTAATAATTATCTTTACCAGTTATATTTATTCCTCTGTTAGATGTATTTATTTCAACTGTTGTTGAATTGGCTGAGAATGTAGCTGCACCAGTAGAACTAATTGTAAGTATATCGCTACCATTAACATTTGTAATTAAACTACCATTTCCAACATTTAAGTATTGATATGCTTTTCTTACACTTGAATTGTCATACCAAGCATAAGCAGGTTGTGAACCTCCTGCACTTGCTGCACTTGCAATAACTCTAAAACCATCTCCATTTGTTGATGTCGGTAGTGTTGCTGAAACTATACTTGAGAATGTGGCTGCACCAGTATTTTCTGCTAAATATAAAAGTGTTTTAGTATTTGTTACATCTTGTATATAACAACCAGCAGAATCAGCAGATAAAGAAAATACATTAGATGCAGTTCCACTTGTTTTTTGCCATTTTAGTATATCAAAATTAGAAGATTGCAAGCTAATATCCGTACCAGTCAATGCTCCAGTTAAGTTAGTAGTTCCTGTTACTTGTAGCTTATATGAGGCATTGGCTGCTGCACCTATACCTACATTATTACTTGTGTCTGTAAAAATTGCTAAAGGGATTGTCCCAAGTTTTTGTGTAAGCCCCATATTCTTTATCTATTAATAAGTGAGTTTATTGTTTGTTGTTGGTCTTGTAGTTTGGTTTGTAATTCTTCAATCTTAGCCATTGCCTCTTGAAGTACTTTAATTGTAGCGTGATGCAAGTCAGCAGTATAAACTGATTTTAAAGGAACTCCATCTTCTGTTGTTTCACCCCAACCATCTATATCTACAAACTCTGGTGCTATTTCTTCAACTTGTTGAGCAATTACACCAATATTAAAATCATCGTGAGTTTGGTCTTTATATTTAAACTTAACAATTTCAATAGCTTTAAATTTATCCCAATAAGATTCTAAAGGAATAATATCCTTTTTAGTTCTTATATCTGATAAGTTAGTATTATTTGCTTGATAGTTAGCTAATCCACCATTTGAATATAAATATGCTCTTGTAGCACTACCATCTCTCCATCTTTGAAACCAGTTTGTAGCATTATTAGGTGCATAACTAAAATACACATGAACACCATAAGGACTTGAATTTGGATGATATTGATACAATATTTCTGTATCATTCGTATTTGAAGTTATTTCATGATATGGACCATTAAGATAGCTCCCACTATTTGTAACTTTTAAATAACCCCCACTTGTAATACGCATTGCCTCACTTCCTCCACCTCCATTACCAGTAAATGTTAAAGGAAAACCTCTTAAACTTAATTCTTGTGATGAACTTCCAGCAGCATTTGTTCCAATAATTGCAGCAACACTTGATGATTCTGTAAGTAATATAGCTGATGATGAATTTGCAACATGAAGTTTAGTAGCAGGCGATGTTGTTCCGATACCTACATTCCCGCCATCTGCTTGTAATGACATATTATAAGCATTACCACTACTCGCAATTTGGCCTTGTATGTTTAAATAACCACCAGTAGTTGTACCTAATCTTAGTCTTAAATTATCAGAACTGTTTGAAACAGTTAAACCATAAGAAGCAGAACCAGAATAATTTAATGTAGCTGCACCAGTTTGCGCTATTGTCATTCTAAAAGCAGAGCCAACTCTATCATAAAAACCAATAGTACCATCTGCATTGTTATAGTATAAATCCCACTTTGCAACATTATTCGGATTAAACTTAATAGTTATATCACCATTTTTAGTAAGAACTGCATCTGTTGCAGTTACATTTGAACTAAATGTAGCACTTGTACCACTTAATGCTCTTGAAACTAAGGTAACAGTAGTACCATTATCTGTAATTGCACTATCTCCTATTGTAGAAGATGCTGTAAACTTTGGTATTGTATTAGTTGTACCAGATCCACCAATTCCACTATAAGCTCCTACTGAATAAGAGTAAGCATATACTACTACTATATCATTTACTTGACAAGCAGTTGCTAATATTATACTTGTACCATTTATAGCTGTATATTCTGATTGAGCTAAACAAGAACCATTATAATAAACATCTATTAATCCTTGAGTATATGTTACTGAGAAAGTGGTTTGACCAGCAGTTGCAGTAAATGTAGTTATTGTTCTAAGTGCATTGGTTGGTAAAAATGCAGTTAAATAGTTATCAATCTCCACAATTTGACTCGCTGTTAAAGCCGCAGTCAATACCACTGTTGTACCATTTGTTGCTGTATAATCTACTCCATTTACAAATTTAACACCATTCACAAACACATCTACCATTCCTAAATTATAACCATTAGTTACAGTAAATGTTGTTTGACCTGCTGTTGAAGTATATGTTTGAACCGCTCTCGCAGATGTTGTAGCCATACCACTTGTACCCGAAGTACCTGAAGTTCCTGTCGTTCCCGAAGTCGCTGAAGTACCTGATGTACCTGTTGTACCCGATGTACCCGAAGTAGCCGAAGTACCCGAAGTTCCTGACGATCCTGAAGTACCTGAGCTGCCCGATGTTCCTGTGGTTCCTGACGATCCTGAAGTACCTGATGAACCCGCAGATCCAGATGATCCTGTTGAACCATCAACACCACTTGTTCCCGATGTACCTGAAGAACCTGCCGAACCTGAGCTACCTGTCATACCGCTTGAACCGTTAACGCCGGAAGTTCCGGAAGTACCCGATGTTGTACCTACAGCTATACCAATTTGTTTGATGTTGGTAATGATTGAAGGTGCTGCTGGCAATCCGCCTGTTGCGGCTACTGCTGTAATTTGTGTATTTGCAGATGATGATTGGAAGTAAACTTCGTAATAATCATTTGCGTTTGCACTATCTATAATTGAAACAAATGGCAATTGCTTACCAGAGTTAGATTGCAATCCTAAGATTGAGTCTGTTCTGATAATGTTTGTGCCATTCTTTTTTAACCAAATATCTACCTCTACTGCTGTACCACCTGAAGTAACTTCTATCTGTAATGAGTAAGCTATTTCATAAATACCAGTATGCTGAACCGTAATTTGAGAGCCTGAGTAAGCTATACCAACTGCTAATTCTTCATTAGTATATTCGATTGCTGTTGGCGTATTTGCTCCAGCTACTACTTGTGTAACTGTACTTGTAAACGCACCATACCAGTTTGCAATAGAAGCTCCTGAAGAACCATCAATACCATTACGGCCTGATGTACCAGAAGTACCACTGCTACCTGCTGAGCCTGATGTACCTGTGGTGCCTGACGAACCTGATGAGCCAGACGTTCCAGTTGTACCTGACGTACCAGCCGATCCAGACGTACCAGATGTACCCGAGCTACCATCGCCACCACTCGCACCATCTAGGTTTACAACCCATGAATTATATGTTCCGCTACCAACAGTTCTTGTTGGAGCAGCAAATTGTAATGTACCAGTTGTTTCATCATAGTAAGTAACCTCACACTCTTGATAATTATTAGCATCGTAAACTACAATGATTGATTGAGCTACTGTATATGCTAATTCAAGACCTACAGTTATTGTCCCTGCATTGCCTAATGTAAAAGTTGAACTTGATGTTGTGGCATATCTATCACCCTGAACGCCGGATGTACCACTTGTTCCAGCGGTTGCTGATGTACCAGAAGTACCAGCCGTCCCAGAGGTCGCTGATGTACCAGAGGTGCCACTTGTAGCTGACGTACCAGATGTACCTGAAGTGCCTCCCGTACCATCTGTGGCAGATGTACCAGAACTACCAGAACTGCCAGAGGTACCAGATGTGCCAGTCGAACCTGATGATCCAGAAGTACCAGATGTACCATCCGTAGCCGATGTACCAGATGAACCAGATGTCGCTGAAGAACCAGATGTTCCAGATGTTCCAGATGAACCAGATGAACCAGTCGTACCCGATGTTCCAGCCGAACCTGACGTACCAGTCGTACCCGATGTGCCAGATGTCGCTGACGTTCCACTCGTACCAGATGTAGCTGATGTACCACTGCTGCCAGACGATCCAGATGTACCTGATGAACCTGACGAAAAACTCGTTGCTGTAACGATACCATCGCTAGCAATAAGAACTCCGTTTAGTCCTCTAACTTTTAAATCGCCGCTTATTAATCCCTGTATTGCCATTAGACGAATTTTAAATTTGTTTTATTTTTGTATTTACCTAGCAACATCCCGTTTAAGTGCTGCCTACAACAACCTACAATATCAGCGGCTTCTTTTACGCCTTCATAGAAAACTCCAGTTTCGGTATCTAAAATAATCTTTTTATTTTTTTCGGCAGAAATTTTACTATTAATCGGGCCGTAAATCTTTCCTAGATTTTTACAAAAATCTCTTTGGAATTCTGTAGGTTTCATTAATCCAATCTCATATGCGTGCAAATTGTTTTCAGAAGCGGTATTCCACTCAAGATTGCATAGCATATTATTATTCTTATCGCCGTCAATATGATTTACTTGTGGCTTATTTTCAGGATTTGGCAAATATGTTTCCGCAACTAATCTGTGAACTAAAAATATCTTTCTTTTTACCCCATACAATTCAACTCTTTGATACCCATTAGAATATTTAAATTTAAGAAATTTCATAGTTTTTAGAGAAAACACCTTCCCCTCTACGCTAATTAAATAATCTGGATAATCTTTTATTTGCCTCATTATATTTTATTTTACTAAAATTCTCACGAACTCGTTTAAGTAAAAAGGTACATCTGAAGATACGGTAAGAGTGCCAGTTGCAGAAGTCCATAATACCTGATTGCCAGTAGGGGTACCAGATGTTAATATTGTTCCAACATCTATTCCACCTCTACTACTATAAAGCAATGTTGCGTTTACTGCCTCTGGGAAGCTGATACTTGCTGTGCCTTCTACTGCAAACTTAGAGTATTCACGAACGCCTTGACCTCCACCGCCCGGTACAACCGAACCGCCTGATCCGCCATTCACTAAAATCTCGTTTGCTAAAGCTATCTTAGAACCACAAAGGGCGTACACATAATTTGCTACGCCTTGTAATGTTTGTGGATTATTTCCTGTTCCGTTTGTTATGTTTTGGCTATTGCCATATTCTAAGGCCTTCCATTCCATGTAAAGTTGTCTTGCTTTACGAGGATCAATGGTGCCACCAAAAAGTCCATCTTCTTTTGCTATTGCATCATTCCAAAGATATTCTGAAATTTTTGCTAAATTAATTACGTCTGATGGTGTCATTAGAAGAAGTAATTTGAATTTGTTGAAATGTATGTTGCTCTATTCAATGCAGCTTGTGCAGAATAAATATCTGATGCAAATGAAATTGCTTGATATGCTGAATCTAATTCTACTCTCAATGTCATCTTCCAGCCGTACCAGTCTTGGCTTGCAGTCAAATTAGAATTTGCTACTTGACTCTCTGTTAAGCCATAGTAAAAGGTTTCATTGTATGCAGTAAATGCAAATGAAGTTGTTTTTGATTGAACAACTGTATTACCAGAAGTCAACCATTGAACAGTAATACTTAATGCTGAATCTTGAGATAAAACATCTAAATTAATTGATGTATCTGCTAAAGACCATTCAACATAATTTGTAGTTGTGCCAGCTGGGACTAAATATTGTCCATTAGCTTGCATCATATATACTCGTCTTTTTGCTATAGTTCCATCGGAACCAGTTGACGTATCTGTTAAAGTAATAACTGATGGTGTACCATAATTCTGGCTGGCTGAAAAATTGGGAGTTAACGCCATTGTATTTAAATTTTACACCAAATATAAGAAATTTTAGGCTATTTTAAACTGAATTCTAATATCCTTTTCTTTCTCTCTAAATCTTTAGCTTTTATCTTTTGCTCGAAGTTAATTTCGGCGTCTTGATATTGCTTGTATTTATCCTTAAATTTAATTACACCAGCTTCTTTGCCCATCTTGTAAAGCTTATCTAAAGCTTCAATTTTTGTAGCGTCATCCATTTGAGAATAGCGTTGGTCGAATCCGGGAATTTCTGCTTTATCGTACACATATGGTGCTATCATAGCTTTTCTTGCTTGACCTACAAATATATCTAAATCTTGTTTTTCTTCAGGAGTAAGTTCAACATCTTTGCCGTTAATTTTCATTTTCTTATCTTCTACTGGAGGGAAAAATCTATTGTCAGCTGTTCTTCTTTGATCTTCGTACAAAATAGTACCAAACTTATTCTCATTTCCTTTTTCAAAACCAAGCATATTTCCTAATACGCCACTAACAGACCTATCGTTTTTCATAGGTTCGCCCCACATACTAATTTTAGAAGGAGGATATCCAGCTGCCCACGCCAAGAATACATTTCTTTGTTTTTGATCATTGATGATTTTATCCAAAGCATTGTCGGCTTGAGTGGTTGTTTTTTCTGGTTGAAGCGCTTTACTTAATGAAGCCAATGTACCACCGGTAATAGGAGTTAATCCAGAAACAGAGTTCATAATATTAGAAGCTAGATTTACACCCAAATCTCCTCCTTTTCTAAATCCATCTATGAATTTTGCGCCTTGATCTAACAATAATGTATTTAAAGAAGATGTAACCGAATAGTTAAGATTGCTCAATAAAAATTCAGCAACATTATCATCAGTATCTTCACCTTTTAATGCTCTTTCTTTCTTGTTTTCAGCCATTCTAGCTTGCTGATCTAATATAGATCCAACGGGGCCAAACCAGCTTAAATCAACCCATAAATCACCACTACCTGTTATACTATTTAATAACCTACCTAAGTTAACTTGATTATCTTTACCGAAAAAAGCCTCTCCAGCTGACTCTCTTGCTTTATCTTCTTCCGCTTGGTATCTAGGTCTTACTAAATCTTTTTCAATTAATGCGGCAGCTGCTGCACTTATAGCAAAACCAGCTATTGCAAAACCAAAGCTTTCTCTGGATGCTGTTTGGTACTTTCTATATTCTGCAAAGTTCCCTTTTTTAAGTGCATTTTGAGCCAATCCTAATTCAGCTAATGATTTCACACTAGTAAATACAGGATTACCTATTTTAACATATGTCCAAATGATATTTGCCGGTGTTTTAACGAAAGGAAGCTGAGTAGCTTTTAACAAAGCCAAAGGAGGCTTAACTAATTTTTGAGCTATATTATCCCCTTCTTTTGTAGCGAAACCTTCATCTAATTTCTTTATAAAATCATTTAAAATGTTTTCATTTTGGAAAGTAGCTTTAGCACCAGCTTGTACAATTCGCTCAGATATAGAAGTAGCTAATTTACTAGCTTCTTCAGCAGTTTTCCCAGTCTTAATCAAATGATTATATGCATATTTTTCTGGAGCAAGCATAAATGCCTCTAACTCAAATGGATCACTAATACCTAATTCCATGTGTCCTATTTGCATTGCTTCTGCTCCTTGAGCTGCATAACGAGGTGGTTTATCACCGTACATCATACCCCTAGCAATAGCATATGGTTGCCATCCTAAAGAAACTTGTATTAATTTATCAATCTTTTGAGCTTTAGTTAAGAAAATCTCTCCTTTAGAAGCGGCAAGCAAATCTCTATACGCCTTTCTTGGATTAAGGTTGCTAGAGTATTGATTTTTAGAAAAATAATCTCTTTCTTCAACACCTTTAATCATTTGATCCCATCCTCTTATAACACCCTCTCTATATTCTTTCCAATATCCCGCATTGCCTTTTCTCAAGCTAACTGAAGGATTTACAATCTTAGTTCCAATTGCTTTGTTTAATAAAGATGTAACTCCATAAATAGCAGCATCGGCTGTTTTTATAGCTACCGCAGACGGAAATCTAACAGTTGCTTGATAAACTAAGTTTTGTCCATAGTTTTTAACCAATGTAGGCGCACCAAGTAAATTTAATGTCATGATAGACTTTAATGTACCTGTAATGTCCGCCTCGTTATGAGTCATATCAAAAAGTTCTTTTTCAGCTTCTAGACTTTTCTTTTTAGCTTCTTTGTACTTTTTAATATTAATAGCGTTAGGATTATTTAAGAAATCTTGCTCTAAATCATCTGGAATATTTGTTAATCCAGAAAGTTCCTCTATTTTGTTTTGTTGTTCTAAACTTAACTTTTTAATACCAATAGACTCAGCAATTAAATCTTTAAATTCTTCATAATTAAGACCTCCGGTTTCAGTGATTTTTTTAAGAGAACCTCTAATCAATTTGTTTTTTTGATCAGCAGTCATCCCCTTCATTCTCTTGCTTAATCTATCTAAGTATTGCTTTCCTTTTTTCTCTATGTATTCTTCTGATTTTTTTCTTGCCTCGTCATATCTTGACTTAACTTCAGCTAATTCATCATCTAATGCATCTTTTTCTTTTTTAGCCTTATATTTTTCTGAGCTAAAATCACCTTCTTCAATTCTTCTTTCAAGTTCCTTTATTCTATTTTTCTTTCTATTTATTTCTGCATCAGCCTTAGCTTCGTCAGAATACTTGCCTATTCCGGCAACCTTTCTTCTTTCCTCTAATTCATCTCTAAGTTTTTTAGACTTTTCTTTTAACTCATTAAGCTTGGGGCTATCTAATTTTTCAGCTTTGTCAACCTCTAAATCATTATCTTCTAGTTTTTTCTCTAATGCTTCAATATTCTTTAATGCTCTTTTTTCAGCAGCAGTTATTTTAGCCTCTCTTGAATATCTTCCTTCTTGCTTTTGTTTTAACAAAGCCTCGTTTTCTTTTCTTAATGTTTCAATTTGAGAACGAAGATTTTTAACTTCCTCGTTATCTTTGAATTTATCAGCTGTTCTTTGGGAAGGAACGCCTCCTTCACTTATTCTTTTTTCGTATTCTTTTATCTTTGATTGCAAAGATTTTATTTTATTTTCTAGCAATTCTGCTTCCGTCTTACCGCCATCTGCAACTTTTGCAAGACTTTCTGTATATTCTTTTCTAAATTTATCTTTATCCCAAGCTTGTCCCTTGATTTCTTTATCAATGAACCTTATAGCTTTATCTACTGCGTCAACAATTCTATCTCCACCTTTGGTAGCCACTTTTAATACATCCATAGCTCCATTCCAAATTTGAGGAGGTATTATTGTAGCGTAAGTGCCACCTTTTAATTTAGCACTTTCAAAAAAGTCATCAATTTTTTTATCTCTATCTTTTCTTATTTGCTTTCTTTCTTCGGCTAATTTTGCTTCTACTTTTTCATCAAACAAAGCTTTACCTTGTTCAGTTGACAAAATTTCTTCAAATATTTGCTTGTATTCTTTCTCTTTGTTGCCGTAGAAGTTTTCAAAGTATTGTTGATTTTGCTTTTCTATAGTTTTAACAAAACCCAAAGGACTGTTCTTGTAGAAATAAGCAATCTGAGAGTTCCATTTACCACCACTATTGGCTAATTTTGCATATTCAATAGCAGTATCTGCCCATTGTTCAGCTAAAGCATCAGCTTCTTCTGTTTTACCACTTTCTCTCGCACCTCTTTCTTTAGACCATAATTCATTTATTGATTCAGCAAAAATAGCAGAGCCAACAGATGGATCTACTCCAACCTCTCCGCCTCTAGCTATTTGCAAGGCATCATTAATTCCAAGATTCTTTATAATACCTTTGGCAACTTCAGAAGCCTCAAATTGATTTGAAACTTCATAAGTAAGACCTTTTTTCTCTAATCCATCTTTATAAGATTGAGGAAGGCCTTCAGCTTTCATTAAATTATTTAAAAGACCTAATTTTCTTTGGTTAGTAGAACCTTTATATAAGAAGTCATTTACTTTTTCTTCATTACCTTTAACCCCACCTTCTTCGGCAGTTTTTTGCCCTTCGATGCTTGGTTCCACTCGTTTACGTTCACCCCCTGCTTCTCCAGCTCCTTCTTGTGTAGGTTGAAGTACGCCTGTTGCGCTTGGCTCTTGTACGGCATATTCTATTGGTTTTATTTTTGATAAATCAAGTATATCTTTTTTGACAAGCTTTTCAAGTCCACCTTTTATAAGATAGTCTTTTAATTCACTTTCTGTATATTCTACCCCATCAATGATGTACTTACAAGCCATTTTTAATCGTTAATATGTTCGTCAAATTCTAAGATTTCTTTTGTTTCTTCTGCTACTTTGTACTTAGCCAATAAATCACCATAATGACCTACAGCTTGCACTTGGATTGTTACAAATTGTTGTAAGAAAATACCTACAGCACAATCATCTTCATCTGCTTCATGATAGAATTTCTTATAATGATTTAACACTTCCATTTCCATTTCGTAACCAATTTCCAAAGCATCGCCAATAGTCTTTACCTTGTCTGTAATAGCATCTATCTTAGGCAAATCAGCACAATCGCCCATATCATTCATGAATTCTACAATGATTTGATAATGCGTTAATTCTTCTGCGCTTTCAGTCAAGAAGTATTTTTGGCTACCAAAAAAGCCTAATCTTTGCATTTGGTTTGCTAGGCTTTTCCATAAATTAGACTGATATAATTCTAATTCTAAGGACTTTTGAAGCCCTTTTTTCATGTTAGGGCTTAATAATGATTTTACTAACATTCTTTATATTTTTCTAATTGTTTAATAATACCTTCAAAGTTTTTATCTACCATCTCTTTTACCTGCTCATTTCTTAATCTTTCAGACTTTGGCAGCGCATCATAGATGTCTTGTAAAGTTACTTCTTTTTTTGGTTCAACAGCTGTTGTTTTTTCTGCTGTTTCAGCTGTAGGACGATTACCTTCTTCTGCAAGTCGGTCAGCTTCTGCTGAGGCTTTCCAGTATTCATCTTCGAGTTGTTGTCTTGTTTCATATTCTTGTTTTATTAGTTCTTGTTCAAATGCCTCAGCCTTAGCCATTTCTGCATCTATAACTTTTGCAGCTGTGGTAGAATTCAGGTCTATCCCAGTTAAATCTTTAAATCTTTCAGCAGCTTCTCTTGCAACTCTGGTTTCTCCAGCTTTAACAGCTTGGGAAGCCCCGCTTGGGTATGCGATCATAAAGTCAATTACATTCTTGGGTGTAATTTCTACTCCATAATAATCTGACATTTCTTTTGCTCTAACATCGATAGGCGTTCCTTCTTTATTAAAGTAGGTCTTTGCCATGCCTCCTGTTATAAGATTTCTGTCCCCAAATCTTTCAAATCCCTTTTGAGTTAACTTGCCCAAACCATAATCAGCAATCATTTGCTCAATAGTATCTAGCTTGCTTTCTCTAGGCTCCATGACATACATTTGAGCTATTTCTAAAGGATTTTTGCTGTTTTCAACTGTAAATCTTTTTATTTCCTCCTCGTTCAACCCGCTTGGAGCTTCAGCAACAACATCGTAAGACATTTCACCCTTTGCAAAATCAAAACTTTCTATATACTCATCTATAGCTTTTTTTCTAGTTGCATCAGAAACTTCTTTACCTGTTTTGATATCTTTGACAATTAGTTGCCCATTTTCATATTCAACAGTTTGTCTGCCTGATTTTGTAGTATAAGTTCTATTTTCTTGATCTAATTTCTGTTTAGGAGCTTCTTTTATTTCAGCTGGCCTAGCCTTTTCTCTTAATGCAGCCTCTATTTCACTTTTATTATTTTCATAAAATTGCAAATCTTCTGGAGATGTCATTCTTTCTCCAGCAGCTATTCTGTTTGCAAAATCATTAACATCTTGTTTTTCTGGTGCAATTTCAATTGTTTCAACTTGATTCATTTCATCTGGAGTAATTACACTTACCCCCGACTCCTCTGCTTCTTTATTTTGCTTTAATAATTGATCATAATAATCATTTTGCTCATCCTTTTTCTTGGTTAAACTTTCTATTTTCTCAGCAAAATCTGGATCATTTCTATCTAAATGGCTAATCTGATTATCAATTTCTAAATTATCTAGTCTTTGATTTTCTTTAATTGCCTTAATATCATTTGCGTCAAAGTTTCTTGGCTGGAATTGATCAAAAATTAACTTCTTCAACTCGGCTTCTTGTTGCTTATAAACCTTATTCGCATTGTCAATTTGAACCTGCATTTCTGCTTTTCTTACCGGATCTTGCTCCGCTTGCATATCTCTTTCCATTCTTTCTACGAAATCTTGAGATTGCTTCATTCTGTTTCCTATAGAAGTTTTTAATTTTTCTGTAGGATTTGCTTCCTTATTAATTGCAGTAGCTTTTTCTATAAATGCTGCTTTTACCGGTTGCGGTATGTCAGAATTTATGAAATCTTGGAAGCCATCTTTATTTGAAACTACCATGTCAGCCATTTGCTTAACATTGGCTGCTTTAGCTAGTGTAGAAGCCTGAATTACGGCCTTTTGTTTTTCTTCTGGATCTACTTCCGCTTTTGCTCTTTTAGCGGCCTCCATAGCCTGTAAATTCAATTCAGCGGCTGTTTCTTTGCCATTATAAACTTTTAAAATACTTTCTGGAGTTGCTTCCATAAAATTAACAAAAGCTGCACCTTGCTTAGTAGCCTGAATTTGATCTACAGCCCTATTTAATTCTCCAAATGTTTTAGCATTTTCATAAGCACCTTTTATTCTAAAAGCAATAGCGGGGCCGACTCCTTGCATTAATTCTTCTTGTGTAGGTAATTCACCTTTTTCTACTAAACTTGAAGCTGTCGGGTATAATAAAGCATAACCAATAACATCTGTAGCAGTATTTATAAGCTCCCTAGTTGCTACTCCTCCTTTACCTGTTAAACCAAGTTCAGCCGCTTTAGTTAAAATAGTTTTACTTGCTGGTTGGCTTGCACTCCCTAACAAATACTTAGTTGCATTTGTCATAATACCTTTTGTAGCCGCTTCACTAATTCTTCCTGTCAATGCAAGCGCTGCACCTGTTGCTGTTCCTTTAACAAGTCCCATAGGGGTTTCCTTTAAAGCTTCTCCGGCAGTTTCGCCCTGTCTTTTAGCTTTACCATAAGCCACTAAAGGCTCTTTTACCATCAAATATTTAGTAAATGGATTAATTAGTTTTTGACCAACTTTAGCAATTAAACCTGCTCCTTCGGCCAATTTTGTTTCTGGAGCCAAAGTGGAAAATAAAATATCCGGAGTAAAACTAGAAACACTTTCAATTGTTCCCCCTATTGCTCCCGGAATTCTAGTATCAGCTTGAAGTTCTTCTGTAGTTTCCTTTATACCATTAAGTCCTAATATTGTCTTAGCGGTTGGATCAGTTGCCCATGATATATTTTTTGCGTATTCAGTAAGATTACCCTCTTTGTCATATAAAGGCGTACCTAATTGTTCTGAAATTCTTTTTGCTTCTTTATTCCCTGTAAGTTTCGCAATACCCTTAGCTTGTCTAGCCCCCATATCTCTCATTACCTCAGAAACATAAGCCCCTATTTCTGCGCCACCTTTTAATAAATCATTTGCAAATCTTTGAGCTGTATTTCTATAAGTAGCCTCGTCATCAACCACCTCGACATCAACTTCACCCGGCATTCCAAAAAGTTTTGGAGATACTCTTATTTTTTCTTTTTCCCTTTTAGCAGATGGCATAGTGTATCCCACTTCAGCCATTTTTTGACCTTGACTAAAATCTGGAGATTGTAAAGGAGATTTGGTAGGAGCCGAAACGTAAGGTGAAACTTCTGGTTCTTTTTTTTTTAAGTCAGGATAATATTTAGAATAAAAATCATCCTTGTTCTTGGTAAATAATTGTTCTCTTGAAACAACATCGTAAAGCTTATCAATCTCTTGAGGATTGCTATATTTTTTAATAAAATCGTTTTTAGATTTAGTATATAAACCTTCTCTAGAAACAACTTCATATAATTTGTCTAGGGGATTTTGATTTTCCATTAGTCTAATTCTCCTCTTTTTGGATTTTTATTATTTTTAACTTTACCTTCTCCATATCTCGGCTGAACGCCTCTTTGTGGCTCTTTATTCCAAGCTAATTGATAGTTTCTTAATTGAATTCTATCTACATTGCCAATATATTTACCACTAACATTAACTATCCTTCCATTATCAAAGGTAACTTTTAAATCTTTAGTAGCATCTAAAGCATCTTGACTTTTACCTCCAGCTTTTAAAACATCTTTAAATTGAGAAGGGAAATATTCGGCATTTATGGTAACTTGACCATTATATGGATTGCCATTTAAATCACTTGCAAATCCTTCTTTTATTTTAACATAAGGTTGTTTTTGACCTGTTTTATAAATATTTACAGATTGACTTTGAGGCAAACCTGATCCAACTAAATCAAATATATCTTGTTGTTCAACTTGAGGTTGACCTGCTCCAGTTTGTCTAGCTAAAGCTAATGATGTTTTATAAGATTCTGTTAATTCTGGTTTTACTCTATCTACAATATCTGGAGCTTGAGCTAAAACATTTGCATACGAAACTTCCCTTATATCATTAACATTTAAATTTTGGCCAGTTCTTTTTTTATAAACATCACTTAGTGATTTTAAAAATATTGGATCTTTTGTTACATTAGTAATATATTCCCTATATCCATCATCTTGCAATTCGCTATAAGCTAAAGATTTTGCCTCCTCTTTATTAATTATTTTTGGCGTAGCCCATTGAAACTCTGTTTTAGATCCCGGTAAAAACTCTTTAGTTGGTACGCCTTCTGTTCTTTTTAAAAGCAAATCTAATTTTTGACCAAATTTAAGTGGATCATGTGGATCATAAATTTTTATTTGAGAAAAATCAGGTGCAACATATCCTCCTTCAACTGGCTTCATTGCATTATTCATCACATCCAAATAATTATCAGAAATGTGCTTTCCACTTGCCTTTTGCTTGTTTATATAATCTACAAAAGCCTTTCTTTCTGCTGTAGCTTGTTTAGCTTGATCTATATAATTTAGGGCATCTTTTAACCCAGCCATATATCGGCTTTGAGCATCATACCCATATTTTGTTGGATGTAATATTGCGTCTTTATTTTGCATCCAATATTCTCTTATTTGATTATATTTTTTTGCAAACATATCGCCTTCGCCTTTACCCAAACCTTTTGGATTTATGGATTTTTCATAATCCATATAATATTTTTCCAAAGCATCTGCTTTAGCTTGTTCTTTTTGTTGTAATTGAATAGCTAATTGAGTAGGTTTAGATAAAATATCAACTGCTACATTCCCTTTTCTATATGGGTTAATACCTAATAATCCAGTGGATGCCATTTTATATATTTTTTAAACTTTAGGAACGTTGCCAATCATTTTTCTAATATTGGCATCATTAGCATTAAACTTATTAGTTAGTTTTGTTAGCCTTGACTGTCTGTCAAATCCTTGATCGCCGCCATAAGCAGAAGCAACACCATAAGAAGCTGCATTACTTAAACCAGCCCCAAGAGTTTGCATTCCTGCATTATATCTTTCGCCAGCAGCTTGCGCTTTCATTTGCTCTAATTGCAATTGGCGATTATATGGAGTCATTTTATTTATGTCAAATTCTTGTTGATTTTCTCTATTTTGCAATTGAGCAGCTTGTCCTAATCTTGCCAAATCTGCATTTTTATCTTGCATTGCGCTAGCAATATTTCTGTTTTTAACATCTTGCAAAATGCGATTAATTCTTGATACGCCACCAATTGCAGCCCCTCTTGATTGCAAAGCACTTAAAGCCTGAACAGCACTTCTATCTGCTTGTTTCATACCCTCTAAATATGCAGGAGTTGTAAATGGGCTTGCAGCATATCTTCTTTTTGCTTCTTGATAGTAATCTTGGATTTCTTTACTAGGCTTGTACAAAGGACTATTAGCCGCTTGTTTCTCTAAATTATCTTGCGCTCTCTTTTGCGCTTTATTTGCGTTTGCCATTTGCGCAGCACCCATGCCTACCCCTGCTAATGCAGAAGCACCTGCTATTGCGGTGGCAGCAGATACTGTTCCAGTTACGCCTAATGCTATGAAACTCATAATTCTATGTTTTTAGTTTCCTTTAATATTTTTTTATATTCATCTTTAATATCAGAACCTGTCAAATAATTAACATGAGGCTCTAATAATCTATCTTCTATTCCATTAACAATTTCTTCAATTTCATTTTCACTTAAATCATTATAAGACGATTTCATATCTTCTATTGGGTGATATGTTGTCCAAACACAATCTTCTAAAATATATAAAATTCTTCTAGTTCCTGGTTGAGTTATACCGGTATATGGAGCTTCGATTTCTTGCCACTCTTTTCCGTCTATCGAAACAGCAACTTTGCCCATTGAAACGGTATAAGGATGTTGAGTTTTATGTATCTTACTTGTAATCAAAGAACCTGCTGGCATAATTATCTCTCTTATATACATCCCATCGGTAAAAGTATGGCTAGTATGACAATAAACTGGCTCAAGGTTGTTTAACATTGAAAACTCCAACTCGTCAATAATATTGTCATTTTCCCTTACTATCATTACCTATTGTTCAATGGTGAGTCGATAAATTTAACTGTTGCGCTGTTCAAATATACGAAAGTATTTGCATTACTTTTCTCAAATTTTATAACTATATAGCCACCCTTCAATGTGTCCCCATTTAGAAGCCCACCAAAGCTGTTACTATCTCTTAAAAATGATGCATGATACTCGGATTCTAGCACTTGGAAATCAGCGTCTATTAATACACTTTCTTGTGGAGTTGTGCCATAACTTATCATTTGGGTATAAATTTCAGGACATTTCCATATTGTATTGGCTGTTTCCATTAAAGAAATCCATGTCTTTTTATCCAACGCGCCACTATTAAATACGGTGGTAATCGTAGCTGGGTACTGAATTCCATAAAAATTACAATAAGTATCGCTTGTATGAGTCCATAATTGCCCATTTTTGAACGAAAACATAGTCGTGTTCAAATTGCCCATAAATTCTGGATGATATGAATAAAAAGACTCAAATCCATTACCCACCTCGTCAAAGGATATAGTATAAGGATCTTGATGAAATGCTAGTGTTGCCATTTTTATATAATTGAAATAATTGATCCCCCCATTTTTTCTAAACGCTTATTTGCTTCTATTTGAACTTGTTCAACCGCTTCTTCATATGTATTCGCAATAGCCACATATTCTATGGCTATTGGAATTGCATTGTCTTTTAAAAAATTCAAAGTTATATAATACATATTTATTTTTTTTTAATTTTAACATCCTAATGTTGATGGACATGACACAGCTGAAGTTGTAGCCATTATTATTTTAGGGCTACCACTTTGGAAAATACTTCCAACAATGTACGCAAACCCTGTTGGTGTTGCAGGTTTATAATACCTTGTATTGCTTGGCACAAAACCTACTGGGAACGCACCATAAGCCTCTAACCCAGTTGCCTCGCATCCGCCAGCTCCATCGCATTGATATTCTGTCATTATATATGTATCATAAGGGCTAGCTGTTGTTGTAGTTGTTGTTGTGGTTGTGGTTGTTGTAGTTGTAGTACAAGAAGCTTGACCACCGCCTTTTACTTGTGATCTTGTTCCAGAAACTACTTTTACATATCTTGTTCCAGCTGCTTGATTAGTATAATTTCTTGAGCTTCCACTTACAACCGAAGTTGCACCAGAACTTGCAGATCCTGCATCTCCATAAGTAACATCACTTGCAGAGTATGTTGTACCATCTCCTCCGCTAAATCCACTTATTGTAATAGTTTGAGTTGTACCTGTACAAGTTCCACTTATAGTGAAATCAACTGGAGGTTGAGTAGTCGTGGTTGTAGATGTTGTTGTAGTTGTCGCAGTACATGATACAGTTGCTGTATTATATCCTGAATTTCCAAGACTATCTAAAATAACAACATAATATGTGTCATTAGCTAATGGATATTGCTCCCAAGATGTTAAACCTGTAATATCAATTGTGTGAGCATTAGCCATATTTAATGCATCTGTATAGTTTGTTCCGTAACCTAACCATTTAAATGTACCATTACCACCAGCAAAGGTATTCGCAGTTATTTTACCAGTACCCGGCACCCCAGTTCCAACACAAGACGCAGTAACACTTAATGTTACAGGAGGAAGTGTAGTTGTAGTGGTTGTAGTTGTTGTGGTACTAGTGGTGGTTGTAGTTGTTGTGGTAGTCGTAGTTGTAGTACAATTATTTCCAGCTGATTTTATCAAAGACCTTGCGCCAGAATATACGTAAACATATCTTGTTCCTGATGTTTGACCAGTATAAGTCCTTGTACCTCCTGTAATAATTGTAGTTGCTCCGGCTGCCGCTGAAACTGCATCTACATAAGTAACAGTATTAGCATAGTAATTTGTACCATCTCCGCCCGCAAATGTGTCAATTGTAATAGACTGTGTTGTACCAGTACAAGTAGCAGTCATGTTAAATGTTACAGGTGGTTGAGTAGTTGTTGTAGTTGTAGGACAATTAGTTACAGTAAATGATTTAGCAATCTTATTAGTTGTATTATTCTTATCTCTTAAAGCTACCCAATATGTCCCAGCAGAAAGAGTAGAAAATGTTCTAGTTGTAGTTACATCTGTATATGTGCCAGCTAAAGCCAATTCCTCAGTTGAATAAGTAACGCTTGATGCTTGATAAGTTCCTGATCCACCACTAAAGCTAACCATAGCGCCAGTACCTGTGCTTCCTCCGGTATCAGTACAACCAGCAGAAGTTGAAAAGTTGACAGCCGCTAAAGTAGTAGTAGTTGTAGTTGTCGTAGTCGTAGTTGTCGTCGTACAAGTACTACCGCCAGAAGCTATAGTTTGATTACCAGCTGTTATTTTAATGTATCTAGTTCCAGAAGGTTGGTTTGTAAATGTTCTTGTACCGTCAACAACTGCCGTAGTAGCGCCTGCTGCTGCTGCAACTGCATCTGCATAAGTTGTTGTACTCATGAAATAAGTACCATTTCCTCCACCTAAATTATCAACTACTATATCTTGTGTAACACCGGTACAAGTAGGCGTTAATGTATATGTAATAGCAGCTAATGTTGTTGTTGTCGTAGTTGGGCAATTGGTTACAGTAAATGAATGAGCAACTTTATCACTAGTGTTATTTTTATCTCTCAGAGCAACCCAATACGTTCCAGCCGATAAGCTAGAAAATGTTCTTGTTGCAACAGCATCAGTATATGTACCAGCTAACGCTAATTCTTCAGTAGAATATGTAACATCTGAAGCTTGATATTCACCAGATCCGCCACTAAAACTAACCATCGCTCCTGTACCCGTACTTCCTCCAGTTGTTGTACAACCAGCAGAAGTTGAGAAACTAACTAAAGCAATTGTAGTAGTTGTAGTTGTTGGGGCAGCTGTAGTTGTAGTTGTTGGATTACATTCTCCAGCATCAGTTATTCTACCAGCACCGCCGGTTAATCTATACCAATATGTGGCATCTGAATAATATCCATTAGCAGTTACCGGTGTAGTCATTGCTTCATCGGTATATAAATAATACTCTAATGTTTCTAATTCGGTAACCGGATCTAAAGATGTAGCCACACTTTCCAAATCGGCTGCATTTGCATTACTATAAAAATCGTTCAAATTTGTAGGTTCTGAAGCTGCACTACATGATAATGCAGAAGAAACTCTAAAAGCAAATTCGAATAAAGTCCCTACAGGAGCAGCAGTTGTGGTAGTAGTAGATGTTCCAGTACATGATGTTTCATTTGAACTTAAACCACTATCATTTATTTGTAAAGCTACGCCATCAAAAGCAAACCATTGATCTGCTCCCGGATATAAAACCAAAGGAACATCCGGCCCACTTACTGTACCTTGATAATACGTTTCGCCATTCCCCCATATATCATTAAAAGACCATAAATAAGTTGTCAATGCTTCAGCACAAGCTCCAACGTACCCATTATTACCATTATTAGTATGAAATGAAAAAGCAGGTAAAGCTATTGTTGTTGTAGTAGTTGTAGGTGAGCTTGTAGTTGTTGTCGTGGCAGGAGCCGCTGTTGTCGTTGTTGTTGTGGTAGTAGTTGTAGTAGGCGCTGCTGTAGTTGTTGTCGTTGTAGTAGTCGTAGTTATATATCTATTGATTTCTTCTAATGATATAATATACTTATTCGTATAAGCATCAAAAACACCATATATACAAGGATTACCCGTATAACTTGATGTTAAACCATTGCTTCCAAGACCATTATTTAATTCTTGTCTATATGCGGCTAATTTAGCAACGAAAAACGCGTTTGTAAGATTTGTAATACTAATTGGAGTAATACCATCTTGACTTAATCTACAAACAACACCTCTATAATCATCAACAAAATAATCTGCAAAGTTATTCCATGCAAGGCTTGTTGATGCATCTCCAATACCATAATCTCCAGAGTAATACTGTATTTTATTAATTAATTGATCCGTATTTGCCTGTAATGGGTTGTTTGCGCTATCTTTTACAATCTGAGTCAAGATAGGAACATTACCCACTTTGAATTTTTGATAAACCTTTAAATATCTATCTCTTACATGAAGCCTCATTACATCCCCAAAGCTTCTATCGTACTCATCAAAGTTCTCGTATTTAAAATTATTAATTTGATTTATGTTAGTGTTTACTTGATAAGCACCACCAAATCTAATTAATGTAGGGAAGTATGTTTGCTTAGAATTTTCATCTACAACAGAAACTCTACCATTGCTGTTTGTAACTAAATTATATGTATCATTAAAACTTGACTCAATAATTGAAATTGTATTATTTTTCAATACAGAAAAATCAAGATTAAAGCCAGTCATAGACATACTGCCGTTTACATCTACGGCAATCCAAACTTTAGATAAAGGAGGCACGCTAAATGTAGTATCTAAATTTATTTCAGTTGAAATTTGCGGCTGAATAATTTGAGTTATTGTTAAAGGAAGTGCCGTTTTTGGAGCAAACGGAACAGTATTACAACAAATAATAGCATAAACTCTAAAGTTCAAGTTGCCACCAGTTGTTTGATATAAATTAAATGATCCTTTTGCCTTAACAATCAATGAATTTTCTGTTCCTGTTAATTTGTTCTCAAAAAAGAATCCCGTACTCGCATATACCGGGAAGCTGCCACCAGTTAAATCAACAGTAGCTAGTGGCTGAGTTTGTATTGTATAAACGCTATTAGTTATAGTAGTAGGAACCGTTATTGTTATAGTTGAATCACTACTTTGAGATTGCGCTCCAGCTTGAAATACATTATTATCATTATAAGGTATCTTTCTTTTTCTCCAGAATAAATCTCCGTTTGTTAAAGAAACAATAGCTGGAGTTGTAGTTGGATTTGTCGCAGACTGAGTTTGTTCTAATCCAATATGATAAGCATTAGCCGCGCCGGCATTTCCTATGCCAAAACATTTACCAACCTCATAAAAAAATCTTTGCGTAGATGAAGAATTGGAAGTGTAATTATATAGTAATATTTCATAATGAAGATAATCAGGCTCTCCTGTGAAAAGAATATCAGTCCCCGTTCCTGAAGGGTAAGCTATTTTAACGAAATTACCAGTTTTATTAGTTCCATCACCTAATGTAATTACAGACTCGGTACCTAAAACTTCATAATCATAAACTGTAGTAAATAATGTTTGTACATTAGTTGCGCTATATCTAGCTAAAAAGGTAATTCTATCACCTTCGGTAAAATTATAAGAAACAACTCCTTGTGTAGAAGTTATTTGCTCATTATAAGTATCAATATTACTTATATCTATGTATGCAAATCTTTGAACTGTTGTATCAACCGAACTACTCGCGTAAGCCGCTTGTGAAATCCAGAATAACCTTTTATTATAAGTTGTGTTATTTGATCTTAAAACATGATAATATCTAGCCTCTGAAGGAGGTCTATTTTTTATCTGTAATTTTGTAATAGGATATCTATATACAGTTGGAGCAGCAGGATCAACTTGCGTTGTAAAAGAAGCATCAATATCTGTTTGCGCTCCTATTGTTCTTCCCAATGAGTCAAAATACTGAACCGCATATTGATAACCAGATGAAAAAGCATTTGCAAATACAGTATTATCTGGCGCACTTGCTGGAAATAATATTTTCACTCCACTTGACAATAACTTGAATGTAGAAGAATTAGATAAAGTCAATACATTATTTGTTAATGATACTTGAGTCCATCCTCCTCCGTTTGTAGTAAACGCGCTTGAAATTGCAGTAAGTAAAGTAGAAACGCTAGTGCTATTTGCGTTGTTTGTATAAGAAACGCCAATGCTAGTTCCAGATCCATTTATTACATTTACCACATAAATACCTCCAGCATTATCTAATGTAGATATTACACCAGAAGTATTAGTTCCTGTTCCGTAAACATATATTTTTAAAGTAGTTCCGTCCACACCACTATCCAGTCCACTACAAGTAGCAAAAAACAATAATCCGCATTTGTCAAAATAATAACTATCAGACGCATCTTCTGATGCTGAAACCAAATTCATGTCAGTTTTATTATAACCTTCTGTAATACCAGAATATAATAAAACATTACCATTTGCTAATTCAGCAGCATTTGCTTTTTGTGGCACATAGTCTTGCAATTGATCTGCCTCTAATACATCTATTTGAGAATAAATACCATCATTGTAAAATCTATAATTATATAAATCATTATCTGAAATAGATAAAGATGCTTTATCAAAAGAACCAATTAAATACCAATCACTTGTAACTCCGTTTGTTGTTTCTCTAAAAGCTATTTCAATAGCCCTTACATCCACTCCTCCTGTACTTACAGAAACCGATATTCTAGCATTATTTGTTAAAGTATCGTTAGTTAACAATAATGTATCTTGCTGAGGCAATGGAACAATACTTTTTGAACTCCAAACTGACTTCTCGTTATTGTCGTAAACATATCTATATGTAAATTGAAATAACGCATTTCTAAGGTTGTTTACATTTACAGTTGTGTCATTTTCGTATGTAACTTTTGGAGGCATAATTGGTGGCGCTTTAGCTACCAAAATATATTCTAATTTCCAAGATGTTCCATAATTGGCTGAAACATTAATTACCTTCGGAGGATTTAATCCGTCATTAAAAAACAGCAAATCGCCCTCGTCATCTCTATAAAATATATTTACAGACAATACCTTGTAGGAAGGATTAAAAGATAAAATGTCTATACCATCACTATCCGTCTTGCTTTGCAAAACCTTTACAATAGTATTTGTATCTAGGCTATAATATAAAATTGTATTATAACCATTGCTATTCCATATAAAATAATACGCTCTATTTCTTATTTTGTCTGCATAAAAACCAATGGCTTTATTAGTACCAGCAGCCAAAGTAAAAGCTACATTTTCATTTCCTAATATATTAGAAACTACTCTATCTTGACCTTGACCTTCTGCGTCTTTGGTTATGTTAAGTGCATCAATATAATCTCCATTAGATATTCTATAATTAGCAACATCTAAGTTGAGTTTACCATTAAAAGCGTTATTTATTATTGGCATTCTTTATCCTTTAACTGTCAATCTTTGATTCATTAAATTCCATTCGTAAGCTTCATTCAAATATAATGGTTTAAATTGAGCATTAGCGATTCTTCTTTGATTATAAAATTCACTTTTTCTATCTCTTTTATCACCAAGATTTCCTTTTCTTGTAGAAGGCATATTTGCAATATCTCTCCAAGCTAGCCAAGCAATCATTGCTTCTCTAAACTGGATAGGTATCATATATTTTTGTTCTGGGTTTGGAGCTGCCAAATACTCGATCATTAAATAATCATAATAAAAGTTTTCATTTAACAAAACCACCCCATTAGAGTCATCTATTTTAAAAGAACCTACAAATGGAGAACCGCTAGGGTAACCATATACATTTGTAAATCCATATCCATCCCAGTAGTTGTAGAATAAAGGATAATCCTGATTATACCAATCTACCAATGTATTATCTTGCGTTAAAGCAATTCTATCCGGTTGCTGGTCAGCGTAAAATGTAAGTTTATTGTTATAAATCAAAGGAATAATTTCCCCTCTTGAATTCAACACTCCAACCTTTGTATAGCTAATATAATCGTTAGGCAATTGAGCCGTATAGTTAGTTGTATCAATTGCTAATTTTACGGTTCTAATTTTATAGAAAAAATCTAAGCCCATCTTCTCCATACCTCTGTAGGCTATGTTGTATAACTTAGCATATTTGTGTACAGATTGCTCACTTTCATCAATATAATCATTGATTACAGACTCTAGGGTTATATAATTTCTTTCTTGAGATGCCATTTTTTATTAATTTAAAACGTAAGATAAAATATCATTTTGACGAATCAAATAATGAGCTTCGCCATTGATAATAACTTCTTCGCCCGCGTCTTTGATATGAATCACAGTATCTCCAACCTTAGCCTCCATTTCTATTTTACTTGTGCCTTTGCCAACCTCTACAACAACCGCTCTATTATTTCTAACTTGAACACTTGTAGGAATAAACAATCCTCCCTCTGTAATGTTATCTGGTGCGCATGGCTTTACTAAAACTAAATCTCTTAATGGTGTCATAATTTATATTTTAATGGTCGTTTCCGTCATTTGATGTATCAATAGGTCTGCTTTCTTCAAAAGCTAATTGACCTTTAATATATTCTACAATAAATGGCATATAATCATCTGGGATAATCAATAATGAATTCAAATCAGATGAATCACCACCACTTACCATTCTTACAGATGCAGTGTATTTACTAAGCAATATTGAGCTTTTAGCATAAACAAAAGTCCCTTCCGACCAGTAAACTATTTTATTCTGAATAGGTCTTAATTGATCTATATAAGAAACTTGATTAATGCTCAATGGTATTGCATCATAAGAAGCCCTTCCTGCTACATCTTTAAATTGCACAGAAGCAACTCCTTCGTTTCTACCCAAAGCTAATGGGATTTGAGGCAAAGTAAATTTATAAACCATATTTACTGGTGAACCATCTTGCGCAATAGTTAATCCTGAATATGTAGTATAAAATGAATTGTTTACATAAGCAACGCCATCCATTTGAATACTGTCAGTATAATTCTTTTTAACAGCCCCCCCGATAGCATCATTCAACCATTGATTTACAAGATTAAATGTGATATTGCTATCATCTGATGGCTGTCCGCCATATATCTGTCTTAATATTCTTTCTATTAATTGATTTCTAGTCATTATTGTCCCATTTGAGTTACTTGGTTAGCATATTGTTCTACCATTCCATCTTTTAAGTTTACTCCTACTAATTTTAATATTCTAGCTATAATTTCTAACAAATCAACATCCGACCAAACAGGTTGAACGCTTGCACTAGCATTATAAATTTCTCTACCATTATCATCAAGAGTGTAACCCCATGTAATAGTTGGAGGAGTTTTAACATAAGTTAATCTTGCGCTTCCTACACTAGCTGGATAAAATCTAAATCCAGATTGCTCAATTAAATAAATAGGGTTATTTGCAATAGGATCAATTTTGCTATTATAATATGAAAATAAACTATCTTGTTTTACATATCTATACCTAGAAATTCCAGTAGGATTCCACAATGCATCCGTTTGAACATAATCGCTTGGATATGCAGCAAAACCATTTCCATCTACTATCAATGTTTGACCATAAATTAATGGAGAAAGTCTTTGTCTAATATTTGAATTTTGATTGTAGTCTATTCTTGCTTGCGGTCTGCCGTATTGATATTGCTGAAACTCTCCTAATAGATAATCTACATAGCTTGTTTGAGCTTGATTTACAAGTAAATTAAACTCTGAGCTTGTTAAATAACCGTTCTGTGCCTTATTTATTGCGTACTGGCAAATACGGTACATATCATTAACGTTCATGTATATAAGTTATATACCCCAAATATACGAAAAACAAAAATAAAAAAGCCCGTAATTTTTAGGTTACAGGCTTCTTTTTTAGTGGGTTAGTTTATTGCAACTTCTTTAATTGATTTAAGAAAGTAACACTCTCGTCATTTGGTAACATTGCATACTCAACTAAATAGGTTTGAGCTTGCTGTGCTGAAGGTATCTTACAGATAAATCCTCCATCATTAGCCCAGTAAGCTGATCCAACTTTTACGCCTAAATCAATCTTACCATCTATAATAGCCTTTTTAACAATATACGCTACTTCTACCTCTTTACTACCAGCACTTTGCATGAATTTAGCTGGCTGTCCTTCTGCGTAAAGCTCGTAGTCGTTTCTAAGTGCTTCAATCGTTTTAGGCATACTTAATTCATCAAATAAAGGTATTCCAAGATAGATTGCGTGTTTCTTCATATCTTCATCAGAAGCCATAGATGCAAACTTGATTGCTTCTACTTTAGCAACTCTCTTAGCACGCTCTAATTCTGCTTGACGAACTGGGTTCCATTCAAAAAAAGTTAATTTCTTGGTTCCTCTTTTGTTCTTATTGTCAACATTAGCGTTGGATTTTTCTAAAAATTCAATAGCCGCAGCATCATATTCTGGAACTCTTAAAACCCTTCTGTCAAATGTTAGCGTACGTCTATTTGAAACAATGTATTTCTCATCAATCCCTTTTTGCTCATCTAAATAAATAGTATCAACACCTCTTAAAAGCCTGATTCTCACCATTTTCTTCTTTTCTGGATGCCAAATATCGTCAATACCTTCCATGTGGTATTTACCGTTTTTGGTAGTATCAGTAAGTTTAAAAATTCTGAAAGTCTGCCCAGAAGCAACATCTGGTGCGAGGTGGGTTGCGTTTGCAGCTTCTTCTTCTTGACGAATTCTTCTGCTCATATCTTCTACTCCAGTTTGGGAGTAGTTTACATCCTTTAACTTAGCCATAAAATGGTTTTTAAATGTTAAAATAGGTAGAGGCAATCAATAAAGTTGCCCCTACCCGATAAAATATTCAAATAACTAATTAGTTACCTTGAACGATGATAAATTGGTTTGCTGCACAAACACGAGTTGATCTATAAGTGATCATCGCGATTTGATTAGTCATTGTACCATCTGTTGGATTTGGAGATCCACCACCGTATTGCCATACGCGGATACCATTACCAACTGTACCGCCTTTAGGTGGCTCTTGGTACATAACAGTAATGTTCTTGTATGTAGCAGCAGTCTTACTATCCTTAGTTTCACCCATTGGATAGATTAAACCAAAATTACGGAAGTAATCATCTTGAGGAGTTAAACCAGTAGTTACTTCAGAGTTGAATTGAGAATACTTCTTAACAGATAATAAATATCCATCGATGAAGATTTCTTGGAATCCATAAGCTACAGAAGCTTCTTTTGATTTTTCGCCTTGACCATAAACGAAAGCACCAGCTGGGTAAGCAGCAAAGATACCATCGCTGAAGTCTTGTCTTTGGAAGATATCAGTTAACCAAGCAGATTGCTTAGCACAACCGTTAACATCCATGATACGAGTAATCTCGTGTAATTTAGCGATATCCAAAGTACCCGGAGTGTAACCTACAGTTTCGCCATCAGCTACCACTTTAGGGATGATACCTTGAGCGCCCGGAGAGTTAGATAAACCTGAGTTATTTTGGATGTTACCACGCATTAATTTTGCTTCTACGTTGTTTTTGAAACGAACAAGAGTCTTGTACATACCCTTGTAAGTAAACGCAGTTACACCATTTGCAGCCATGTCAGCTGAAACTGGGAATTCGTAGTAAGTATCAGCCATTTGAGCCAAGTCAGTATTGCTCCAACCATCTCTGATTTCAGTGATGTTGTTGTTATACTTCTGATCCAAATGGATTAAAGGATTGATTTGAGTTGAAGCTTCACCAGCATCCACATCACCACCAAATAATAATACTTCACCAGCTAACAATGAGTTAGCACCAGCTGAAGCAAATCTTTGAGTAGAAATTTTTGGACGAACTGTGAAAGTCCATGCATAAGCAGTTGTGCTGTCAATTGATAAGATAACACCTTCAATGTTAGAAGAAGCAATACGCAATGTTTCGTTAACTCTTAATGGAGTTTCAGTACCATCGTTGTAATAAGCTTCAGAACCTAAAGTTAAAGTTACTGTACCACCAACAGTTGCTGCAACAGTGCTAGCGTTTGTAACAGCTGGCATTAATTTACCTCTGTTTTCAAACCAGAAGAAGTTTTGGTTTTTTACTTCTTCCATACCACTATGAGCTGCTAACCACCAAGTAAAATCTTCGTTACCGTATTTTTCGGTATATTTCTTATAGTACTGTGGAGTTAATAATTGTAAATCTACCATCAACTGGCGATTCTGGGTTTGCAACGATATTGCACCGGGTTGCAAAATATTAGATGTAGGTATCCCTGCCATTTTATATTAATTTTATTTTGTTACGCTTGCCAAGCATTAATCTCGGAAAGCCCAATCAGCTAATGAGTCCATAAGCGCATTTGGATTCTGCTGTGGCTGACCTTGAGGCGTTGGGTTGTTTATTGTTATGTTACCTGACTTCTTAATGTGAGCTACTAATCTTTGAGAAGCAGCTTCATTAGCAACTTTTTGCATGATTTTGTTAAAGTTTTCCAATATGTAAATATCGGACATTACTTGCTGAACCTTTGGTTTGCCATCCTCGTTAAACCATCTTTCACTAAAGTAATTATCACTGTCAAAATCAGACAATGTTTCTTTCATTCTAACTCTCTCATCTTCACCAACATTAAATGCAATAGGTATCTCGACATCCTCGTCTTTTACCGATACATTAAACCCGTTGAAGTTGTTAAATTCAGAATTCAAGGTCTGCTCATAAATTTGTCTAGCTTGTTGCATACTCTCAAATTCCTCCTGAGATTCTGCTTGTAACTGGTCAAATCCATAAACATCTGGTAACTTAATTTCGCTTTTAAGTTTTTCTAATTCCGGTCTAAGAACTTTTGCCTCAATAATCATACGTTTTTCAACGTAATCAACTTCGTTTTGCCAAGCTTTTAATTTTAAACTGTAATCCTCATCAGTTTCGTCATATCCTTGTTCTGGTTTCGAAGGTACGCCAAAATTTTGATAAAATAACAAATCTACTTCATCGCTTGTCAAGTCCTTATACTTGTTTTGAATGTTAGTTCTGATAATTTCAGCAGCAACATCTGAATTAATTTCAGAAGATGTAAGTTGTTCTAACTTTTTTTGCTGATTTAAAATATCAAAAATTTCATCCGTTTTGCCTTCTTTGATTGCCGCAAACAAGTTTCTGCTTGTTTCGTTTTCAAAATCAAATTCTGGCTTTTCTTTTAATTTTCTAAATTCCTGCTCTGCTTCTTCTACGCTTTCAAATCCAAATCTTTCTCTAATAAAATCATTTGGATCAAAAGATGCTTGCTCAGGAGCAGCCTGAGCTTCTGGTTGAACTTGTTGTTCTGTTTCTACACTTTGTTGAGCAGTTTCTGTTTGCTCATTGTTTACAGTAGGGGCTACTTCTACTTGTGGCTGTGCTTGTGGCACATATACATCCTCTGAAAAAGGATCGTAGCCTTCTGCTAGCTCAATAGGAGCTGACATTTGATTTTCTGGCATAAAATGCTTATTTGGTTATATCTTTTAACAAGAAGTTACACTAGCAACTGCACCAGTAGCACTGATGGTAGCTGAATAAACTGTACTTCCTGTCATTAATCTTAATGCATAGTAATTAGCATCACCGAAAACAGGCTGTGTTAAGGCGCTATCCCCATAGAATGCTGTTACTGATGTAGGAGTTGCTGTAGAAGCATATACCACTTTGTTACCAATAGATACACCGGTAGCACAAGCATTCGCTGCAACTGAATTACTTTCTCTTGATAATAAATAAGCAAAAGAAGGAGCAGCTGAAACAGTAGCACCAACAAATTGCAAATATTTACCAACAATGCCAAAGGCAACATTTGCGCTAGCATTTACAGATGAAACATCTGATTTATCTGCAAGGTTTATACCTTCAACTGCTAACCAGTTTGTTGGAACTTCTGGCGCTGGCAATAAATCTCCCGTAACTGCATTATCGTCATTTGTTGTTTTAAATGAAATAGTTTCAGAAGGAGTAACGATTTGAGCAACTACCGAATCCCATCCAGATACATCCTGATAAAAACTACCAGTAGCATTAAACGAGTCTGTTGCGTCAATTACCTTACTTGTTTTATTGCTAAATTTAGTAAGACTTAATAATAATTTACTAACTGATGTTGCCATTTTTTATTTTTTATACTGTTTGTAATTGTTGTTCTTGTTGTTGTGCAGCCATTTGTTCTTGCTCTTGCTGCTGAGCCATTTGTTCTTGTTGTTGCATCAATGCTTGCTGTTGTTGATCGTTTTGAACAGAAATTGGTACTTCAACATTTTGTAACATTTCAGCTACTACCGGTTGTAATTCAGCAGGTATAGGTAAGTTAACTTTAGCCAAGTCAAAAATACCCTGTAATATAATTTGTTTTTCTTTTGATAAGTTCTTTTGCATTTCAAGGTCTGAATCAGCTTTTGCCTTAACTTGAATTGATTGCATCTGACCTTCACTATTCATCTGAGAATTTTGTGCAGCTTGTTCTTGCTTAGCTTTAATATATCTCTTTTGAGCTTGTCTGAAATACAACTCTCCTAATTCAATATTTTCTCTAGCCATCTTCATTACTTTAAATGGATCTAAATACAATACTAAATCTGGATTTGAAGCAATTGCGTTATTCATCATTGCGTCAAGCTTAACTAAATCTAGTTCGCTTGGCATCATTTTGATTTGAGTCGTGAAATCTCTATCTCTAACTTCTTCTTCTTTAAGTAATTCTCTATATCTTTTTGCTCCATAAGTTACGCTCTTATTTAAAAGACAAGCAACTTTTCTAGCTGTTTCTTCCATAACATTGATATATGCCTCGTACATATAATCAGTAGCGTTATTTTGAAGAACCTGAGCCGCAGCTACATTTTCAGATGTTACTCTTGGCATAGCAGCTTGAGAAGCCAAACTAGGATCTTCTCCTAATTCATCTTTCAATACCTTATAATGGAATTCGTATAATTGAATTAAAGCTTGTAATTGTGGAGCAAAACCAGTATTAGGAAGCTCGTTAATTGGAATAGGAATTGGGTTTCCTTCTGCATCTCTACCACGATAGTAAAGGTTACCAGTTTGTTCCCAAATCTTTTGTATTTCAATTGGCTTAGTAGAATCTCCTAAACCTAAATCTAATTCTTGCAAAGCATCTACATTGATAGAGGCTCCAGCTGGTTTCATTTTAGCAACTAATTGTTGAATCTTTAATCTTGCTAAAATCATTTGTTCAATCGGTTCTTCAATTTTCTCTGGAACCGAAACGTTTCTCATATCATATGTTTGATACAAATAGAAACTATAAGAGAATTCCGCATCACCAATATTCTTTGGATCTTGCGGACGAATCATATTCTTTTTAATGTTCCATTTAAGCATTGTTTTTGTAACTGGACAATAAACGCCTTCATAAATGTTCCATTTTTTTTCTTCAACATACTCTTGATTTTCATCAAGTCTTTCTGGCTTTCCTTTTCTAATTATAGTACTGCCATTCTTTTTTGTTTTTGTAATTGTGTACCCTTCTGAATCTAAAGTTTTAACTTCAAAATTCAATACATCAATATTCCATTCATCATAAGGACGCAAATAAGCGACATTCCAGTCTTGCATCCATTTGATTTTATCTGTTAATTGGTATTCTTTTGAGAACATCGCAATTTGGAAGATTTGTTCTTCATTTAATGTACCTCCAAACTCTTTTCCAAATCTTGCTCTTAGTTCGCTAATCTTCATTGATGATACATGACCTCTATAAGTAGTATCACGCATATCAGGGAAATCAGAATAAGAATAAACAGCATTTTCAGGACGAATCCAATCTACATGAACTTCGCCATTATCATCCATCCAAGTATATGTACAAACTAATCCTACTTCAGCAGAATCGTGTAAAATTCTTTCTTTTAAAACATCATTCCATCCATTAGCGTCAAAAATATTATTAACGCCCATGCTGAATTTTATTTCTTCTGGTAAACGATTAAACTCGCTAACCCATAAATCTAAATCATCTTTATCTTCTGCAATAAATTGATCTTGAGGTATAATTGGAACACCGGACTCTTGTTGTAATTGAGCTAGAACTTCTTTGTTTTGATAAACAAATTCAGCTTCATCTGCTGCTTCTTTTTTCTTTTTTGCAGAAAATGGATCAACAGCTGTAACTACAATTTTCTCTTTTCTTTTCATCCAAGAACCAACCAAACGAGAAACAATTGTATTGCCTATAATAATTGACTTCCAATTTATATTTACATAGTTAGCCTTTCCATTCATTTCAAGCCTATCCAAGAAAACACTCATATCCATTTTACCATTAGCAATCTGTCTGTTTTTTCTGAAACGATTATTTCTAATCCAGAAATAAGTCTGATTACCGTAAATGGTTGAATAAATATTTTGTGCTACTTCTTTTCCGTAAAGAAAATCTTTTTTGGACTTTAAGTCAGTTGTTAATTGAAAATCTTTCAATGCCTGACCGCTGGCATTACCTGCGCTTATATATAATGGGCTATCTGACAATTTAATACAATTTTATGATGTCAAATATAATAATTATTTGCCTAATTGATTAAAAAAATTTAATTAACCAAATTTGGCCTATATGTTTTAACCATTGGTTCTACTTTATTCTGAGCTGGTAATGGTTCCATTAAGCATACCAAAAGCATTAAAAAAGAAACCGTCTGGTCATACTCGGTTCTATTGTTTGGATCAAACTGCTTGGCATCATCTAATAAATTTTGATAATCTATAGAATCTATGTGATTTTCAAAATACATAATCCCAGTATCTACTTGCTTAGTTAAGCTAAATGGCGTAGTAGGGAAACCCTTATACCTCTCTTGGGTATCTCTTTTGGTCGGATCTATGGCAGATGTTGGGTAACTTCCCAAATAACCAACTCTGCCTCTATCTCTAAAATAAGATAAATAGTCATCACTATTATGCTCGTACCAAACCTTGTACCCATAAAATTCTGCCGCCAATAAAACCTGCTCGTGCAGTGTTTCTTTAATCTGTGGCCTTCCGTAAAGATGCCCAATTGCTTTACCAGTCTTATCTGGTTCCATTAAATTATACCTTCTGCCAATCCAAGCTGAGGCTTTAGATCCAAACTTACCACCTTGACTATTTGAGTACCCATCGACAGCTATTGCCCCATCTGCAATTCTTTTTGGCCTTCTCAGTTTAACATCAAAGAAATATTTATTTTCTTCTCCTTTTGGTGGAAATTGGGTAATTTTCCAATGAAAATCCTGTTCTTTATCGGTAATATTTCTCCACCTAACAACCTGATCAATATCTCTGTAAAACCAAACACTTCTTATAATTGGAGGATTTTCTCTTAGATATTGTTCTCTATTTGATATGTTCAAAACATTGAAAATACACTTATCCGAATCTGTACTAAACGCCTCGTCAATAGTTAAAGGCTCTTTTCTGATACGAGCTGACAGCGCTCTAGGGTTATTTTTAACTGTTTCTCTATCTGCCAAGATTTGATCCAAAGTCTTTTCTTCGTCTGCATAACCAAAATCATCAAAGTTTCTTGTACGCTTAGCTGACATGAAGAATCTATATAAACCGCTTGAGGTGGTTCCGTTATCCTGTCTTTTGCCTTGATCACTTTCGTCCCACAATAATTTAAAGGCGTCCTGAACCCCATCCTTTTCAGTCGTTAGTTTTTCTACGGTAGTTGTATATAAAGCCTTACCAATTATCTTACCTTCGTCATCCAGTAAACAATAACGCACAACCTCGTGTCTGTCATAAACATTCACTTCGGTAGTTTTACCACACTCATCTGCTACATATCTATGTAATTTCTGTCCGTCATAAGCTACTGTATCCGCCGATTGATGGTCGATTACTGAACCTAATTCATCCTTATCAACGCTATCTTCTGCCTTCTTACCTCTTACATTCGTCTTTTGAAAACGCATTTCTGACTTAGGATTAACCCCCAGCGACATATCGTATTCAGGTCTGAAAAACTTAGGAAGCCTTCTAAAAGGATTTACAACTGTCTTTGCAAAGAACTTCTTAGCGTCTGAACCAGTTTTAGATTGAATACCACCGTTAGTCATCTTAGTTCTAGTAGTATATTCCGTTACAAACAAACCAGCAACAAATGACTTACCAAAACGTCTTTTAGTTACCTCTAGCATACCCATACAAAGCGGATCTTCTATGCAATACTGCATAAAATAAAATTTCTCTAAATCCGGTATTCTAAATTTAGGGTAACCAATATCTATACTCCACCATTGCAAATACAAATAGTGCATACCAGTTAAATAAGTAGGCTTCCCATTATTCATGTACCAAAAGCCATTCAATCTTCTATCCCACTCTTGTTTTTTGAATTCTTCTAGTCTTTCATCGTAAAACTCAAGTTCATCTTCTTTCTTCTTTTTATCAAACTCATCCCATTTTTTCATGGTATCTGCATACCAATTTGGCAATGGCAGTCTTTTCCAGTATTGTTCTTCTTGTTTATTTGACCTCTGATAAACCCCTCTGTATTCAAGCTGTTTTGTCAAAATATTATAAACATAACCCTCCGGAGGAAGATTACATTCTAATCCTTGTACATTTACAACCGATCCACCTTCAATTTTCTCGTACATATTTATTGTTTACTTCCAGCAATTTCGCCTACAGCGTCTGCTACGCTTTCTGGTGTGAATGGTCTATTAATAACTTGAGCAACTTCCTTTTTACCTTCTTTTGGCTCTACATTTATACCAGCTGAAACTTCTAAAGCTTTAATTGAAGCTGTAATAGAACCAGCGTCTGTCCATAGTTTCTGCAATCTTTCAAACTCTTTGTTCTTTGCATCTACCAATTCAATGCTAAGCAAACTCGTTCTATTAAGCAATTCAGCCATTTCGTTTGATTTACGAATCAAGCTATAATACAGCTTAGCGGGGCCATCTTCCTCGTAATAAGCTAGTTTGCTTTCCAAAAATGCTATTTGCTGTTTTAATTTTTCTTCTGACATTTAATTTAGTGTTTTTGCATCTGAACTTGATAAGCCAACCAAAACTTCCCCATTGTTGATCATTTCAGTAAGATTATCGTCTATTGAAATTATTTCATTTCTTTCATTCCATTCATTGTAATATCTTACTCTAATAACCCTATCTTCAGTTCCGTTTTCGTTTTGATATATAATTTCGTAATCGCTTGATTTTAAAGTTATTACAGCTTTTCCTTTAAGTTCTCCGCTTGTAATAAGTAATCTATCTTTTAATAGGGTATGCGGCACGCCTTCAAATGTTCCCACATATGGCTTAAACAATCTTAAAGCGGTTACAAAATTAGGCATTGGCTTCCACTCATCACCAATATTTTCTCTCCAGAAAAAGCATTCTTCCTCCGGAATAGAATAGTATTTAACATCAGAAGATGCATCAGTTGTAGGAGGCAAATAATTAAAAATCCTATAAACATCATGCGTTGAATTATGATGTATCAAAATTTCAGCTCCTTCTGGTATATTATTTGCACTTACAACAATCGCGTTTGTTGGTTTTACATAACGCATATTGAAATTATCAAATTGTCTTTCTAGTCTGATTGTTGTCCCATCGGCAAATTTGTGCGTGTTCTTGCTTTCCAAATCCACCTTAATCACAACCCTGTTTTTTGGCGCTTTTAACTTCATAACCACTAAATTAAATTAATTTTTTAAATTAAAAAATTTTTCTACATAATATTCAACAGCTTGTTGATGATAAAAATCAAAAGCTCCTTCTCCAGATGGAATAACATTTGGCATTACTGGAGAAAGCTCAATAATTCTAGGGGCTTTTAATCCTTCAGCTATCTGATAACATGAAGATTGATTACCCAGAAATCCAATAGAATTCTTAATGAAATAAGCTACTTTTTTAAAATCTGGCGCATCTAAATGCCCTATTCTTAAATTCCATTGGCTGCTAAAAAACTCATATTCATCTTTTAATCCCGCAAATAGGATGTGGTCTTGGTATTTTCTTAGAAAAGAATAATCTATAACACTATTCCTGTATCTGTAAGTAAAATTTATAATTAGCTTTTCAATCTTCCCAACTGATTGTGGAACATCTAGCCATGCCTTGCTTAAATCACAACTCATTTGAGGATATACATAGAATATCCATCTATTTATGCTGCCATGTGGCTGGTTGGTAAATATCTCTAATCTAGCTTTATCTAAGTCATAATTAAACTCCTGACCGTCATAAATTATGTAATCTTCAATATATTCTTGCTCAATAAGCAAAGGACGCATTACATTGAACATATACTCAT
>JACCDW010586335.1_pt1 | contig 37439 bp, 56 predicted proteins | sample 7449781 | NCBI WGS metagenome assembly JACCDW01 (sample SAMN15323449, study PRJNA562643) | freshwater metagenome | isolation source: river surface water | place: USA:Blue River Watershed | collected 2017-08-18 | reverse complement strand
GTTCGCTGGTTTGAGGGAACAATGCGCCCAGTTGGCGGGTGGCGCAAGCGGTCAACCTCTCAGATGACTGGCGCCTGCCGCAGCTTTCTGAACTGGCGTGATAACAGTGGCAATCGATGGATTGCTGCCGGCACTCATTCAAAGCTATACGCGATGAATGAAAGCGGGACCCTCAAAGACATTACTCCGTCAGGATTTACCGCTGGTTCTGCAGATGCGGTGAACAAAATTGGTTATGGATACGGGCCGTATGGATCGTATGCATATGGCGTGGCCCGTCCTGATACGGGTAGCGCAACGTCGGCCACGACCTGGAGCCTGGACACATGGGGCGAGTATTTGGTCGGCTGCTCCAACTCTGACGGCAAACTGTACGAGTGGCAGCTTGGATTTTCTACGCCGACGCTGGCGGCTGTGATCGCCAATGCACCGACAGGCAACGAGGCCGTGCTAAGCACTTCTGAGCGCTTTTTGTTTGCACTTGGCGCTGGTGGCAATACCCGTAAGGTTCAATGGTGCGATCAGGAAGATAACACCGTATGGACTCCTGCCGCAGACAACCAGGCCGGAGATTTTGAACTAACAACGGTCGGCGACATTAAATGCGGGAAGCGTGTACGCGGTTTGTCGCTGATCTTTACTGACGTGGATGTACATAGCGCCACCTATGTGGGTTTGCCTTATGTATATTCTTTTGAGAAGGTAGGCTCCGCCTGCGGAGTTATTTCCTCTCAATCTGTGGCGGCCATTGAAACCGCTGCGATTTGGATGTCGCGTTCTGGCTTCTGGATTTATGACGGATATGTCAAGCCGCTCCCCTGTGAGGTGTCTGATTTTGTGTTCCAAGACATAAATTACACCCAGGCCAGCAAAATCTACGCTGTAAACAATAGCAAATACGGCGAGATCTGGTGGTTCTATCCTTCTTCATCGTCTACCGAAAATGATTCTTACGTTGTATATAACTACCGTGAAGGTCATTGGTCAATCGGAGATCTTGCGCGTACTGCTGGAACTGATCGCGGTGTATTTAATTACCCGCTGATGGTTTCGTCTGATGGATATATTTATGAGCACGAGGTCGGATATTCCTACGATTCGGCATTGCCTTTTGCCGAATCTGGTCCGATTGAGCTGGGCAATGGCGACCAGACTATGAGCGTTCGCCAGTTGATCCCCGATGAGCAGACACTGGGAGAGGTTCAGGTTTCATTTAAGGTGCGAAGCTATCCCACCTCCACAGAAACCACATATGGCCCGTATACAGCATCGCAGCCGACGGATGTAAGGTTTTCTGGCCGGCAGGTTAAAGTCAGATATACCGGGGTGGTGTTGGAAGATTGGCGAGTCGGCGTGCCCAGGATGGAAGCTGTCGCAGCAGGCGAGCGCTAATGGACGAACAGGAGTTCCAAAGATGCGCCAAATATCTAAAGTTGGCGCTAAAATATTCTGGAGACACACACGGAATTGATGATATTGCGGAGGGTGTTCGGGACGGCAGATACCAGTTTTGGCCGGCCCCAAACTCCGCAGCAATTACCGAGATCATTGTCTATCCGCGACTGAAAGAGCTTCATTGTTTTTTGGCTGGCGGCGACCTAGATGAACTCAAAGTCATGCGACCATACGTCGAGGCTTGGGCAAAGCGGCATGGTTGCAGCAGGGCTACGTTTTCGGGCCGACGGGGCTGGGAGCGCACCTTCATGAAGGACGAAGGCTACAAACCACAATGGTTTGTAGTAAGCAAGGAGCTATAGTGGCAACACGACTACCATATTACTCAGGCGAGGGCGACGTCTACTCGCAGATCATGTCGCAATTTCCGTCTGGGCTACTTTCTGCTGGCGGTTCGCCATATGGCGCGGGCTTTACTGGTGGGTACGACCCGAGCATTTATTCCAGGCGGATTCAGGTCACGCCGCTACCCGTAGATCTTAGTGGTCTGCTCCAACCGCCTGGTGATGGCGGCACGCCTGCCGACAGTGGCGTCAGCGATAGTAGTGGTTTGCTCGGTGGTAGCGGATCTACGGGTACATCTGGAAGCGGCAGCGTTAGCACCGGCCTTGGTGGCTTCTCCGTTTCCCCTGAAGGTGTCGCAACTCCGAACACCGTAAGCCCCGCGCTTACCACTGCCGCCAGTGTCGTGACGGGTATGCCTTTGGGCATTCTCGGCGCATTTATGAACAACTCGGCGCAAGCGCAGGCAAATGCCTTCAATGCTGCGGTTGCCGACACGATGGGCGTAAACGCGATGGGCGGCCCCGCAGCAACTGCTGGCCCCTCAGGCACGGGCGGAGCAGCCGCCGCTGCGGCCGCTGCTGCTGCAGCCGCTGCTGCTGCAGCCGGAATGTCTGACGCCGCGCAAGGCGCAGCAAGCCAGGCTGCCGCTGATGCGGTTGTTTCTGGTGCGAATGCGTCTGATGCTGCAGCTGCTGGAGCTGCAGCCGCCGCAGCAACTGATGCAACTAGCGACACCACGGACGCCATGTCTCCGGCTGCCGCCGCTGATGCTGCCGCCGCTGCCGCAGCAGCAGATGCTGCCACCGCTGGAGATGAAGGCGGCGGCGGCGGCGGCGGTGGTGGCGCGAAAATCATCTGCACCAAACTGCACGAGTTTGGCAAGATGCCGACTGAAATTTATGAGGCAGACCAAGCCTTTGGCGCGATTTTGGCAAAGGAAAGTCCAGAGACTTACAACGGATATGCCTGCTGGGCGCAGCACGTTGTCCGCTGGATGAGCCGCGATGACTTTATCGGTAAGGTTGTCGTTGCGGCGGCATACATGATTGCTACCCCGTGGTCTCGTGCAATGGCGCAGGAAATGGGAGTAAACGTTAAGAGCGGCTGGTTTGGTCGATTCTTGATGAAACGAGGTTTGCAGCTTTGCCTCTTTATTGGCAACGCGAAAAAAGATAGGAGCATTCAAAATGTCTAGAAGCAGCGGCGGCACGCAAACTACTCGGACGGAAATTGACCCCGAAGTAAAGCAGGCTTACCTGCAGAACTTGGAACAAGCGCGAGGTGTTGCAGCAGCGCTGCCTACTCGTGAGTTTGCCGGGTTCAATCCTCTTTACACCGCTGGCGAGCGACAGCTTACTAATCTGGGGCTTACCCCATTTAGTGGCGAGGAAATCACTGCGTTCCAGAATCCTTATGAGCAGCAAGTTGTTCAGAACACGCTGCAGGATATTGAAGACCAGCGCCGCATGGGTCAACTTGCAGAAGCGCAACGTGCTACCGCAGCGCGTGCTTTTGGTGGATCTCGCCAAGCTGTTCAGCAATCGCTGACCAATGCTGCGGCATTGCGCCAAGCGGCCACGGCGGCGGCCAATCTGCGCCAGCAAGGTTATGGACAAGCAGCGCAACTTGCGCAACAGGCTCGCCAAATTGGCCGCCAAGGTGCGATGGATGTTATGGGCTTAGGCGGAACTCGTCAGGCCTTTACGCAGCAGCAGCTCGATGCTCTGCGCAATATCGGCCTCGAGCGACTCGGTATTTCTCAGTCCGGCCTGAGCCTGAACCTGCCTAATTTGGGTATGACGCAAAGCACGCCGCTGTATCAAAACCGAGCGGCTAGTGCTCTTGGTGGGGCGCTTCTCGGTTCTGAATTGGCGGGATCGGTCCCTGGCCTTAGCGCGGGAATGGGCGCAGGCATTGGCGGTCTTCTGGGCCTGCTGTAAGGAGCAAACATGGCAACGGCTTTCGATATTGGCGGACTTTTGGGTGGCGCATTTGGTGGCGGCTTAGGCGGCCTTGATGACTTGCTGACGCCTGAGCAGCGTGCCGCAATCCAGCGTCAGGCGGGCCTATCGGCCGCTGCAGCTTTGCTCCAGGCCGCTGGGCCGTCCACGACTCGAACCAGCCTCGGCCAGGCTCTCGGATCTGCGTTTGCAGCCGGCCAAACTGGCGGCCAAAAGGCGCAGGAGTCTGCTCTGCAGCAAATGATGCTTCGCCAAAAGCTGGAAGAGGCAAGGCGCACGCAAGCCATGCAGGGCAACATTGCTGAGATCTTGAAGGGTGGATCGGCCACAGGATCGGCCGCAGGATCGGCCATTACCGCGCAAGAGGCACTTGCCGCCCCCGGCATGGCCCCTGGGCCCACTGTAGAGCGCGCTGGCCTTATCGGCCAACCGCGCCCGCAGGCCGCTGGGCCGCAGCTAAGTGCGGCAGAGCAGCGCGCCCAGCAATACCGCCAGATCGCTGACGTTTACGCGGCAGGTGGCCGCGCTGAGGACGCCAAGCGTTATATGGACATCGCCGAGAATTTGGCGCCTAGCCGCCAGGAAGTTTCTGGCCAGCCCTTTGAGGTGACGGGCGCTGATGGCAAACCTGTCATGGTTCAGCAATTTAAGGACGGCACCATTAAGACAATGGCTGGGTTCGGTCCTAAACGTGAAGTGGTGTTGCAGAACGTCGGTGATCGCGTCGTTGCGGTTGATAAGAGCAGCCTTCGCGGTGGAGAGGCTCTGCAAGTTGGAATGACTCCGGCAGAGCGCGAGCGCATTAGCATTGAGCGCGAGAACCTCGGCATTGCTCGCCAGCGGCTAAACCTGAGCCAGGCTGAATTTAATCGTGGCGCCTACGACCGTGTCGAAAGCGATCAGGGCATTGTTTATGTGCCTAAGACTCCTGGCTTCCCCGTTATTCCCGTAACGGATGTCAGCGGCGCTCCAGTTAAAGGAGCGGGAAGCAAGCCCACCGAAGGCGAGGCTAATGCCGCAGGTTTCGCGCAGCGAATGGAGCGCGTTAATTCGATCTTGTCTGGGCTGCCTGCTAGCGCTGGACCTGATTTCGTTACGGCGACCGCTGGGGCTGTTCCTTTTGTTGGCGGTCTTGCGCAGCGCAGCGTGCAAAGTGCGCAGCAACAGCAATACAAGCAGGCTGCAGACGACTGGATTCGCGCAAAGTTGCGTAAGGAATCCGGCGCCGCGATTGGCGTGGAAGAAATGGAACAGGAATACCGAACTTACTTCCCGCAGATCGGCGACAGCCAAGAAGTCATTAAGCAAAAGACACAAGCGCGTGAAGTTGCAACTGCAGCAATGAAGCGTGCCGCTGGACGTGCTTATGAGGCATATACGCCGCCGCAAATAGCAGCTCGTCCTGCAGCTCAAGAAGGCGCAAAAGCAACAGACCGCCAAGGCCGAGCAATCGTCTACCGTAACGGACAGTGGGTGTACCAATAATGGCAACTCAAAAAAGCATGAGTGGAATGGCGGTTCCTGAGGAGGAACTGCCCGAGTCGCTTCGCGGGAAACCCGTTGCGCTGTCTGATTTGCCGCCGGAGTTGCTTGCCCCGCAAGAGGCGGCGCGACCTTCCGTCTCTGATGCTCTTGTGCGTCAACTAGGACTAACCGCTCGAGCCGCTGGCCCAGTCGCCGCAGGCGCGCTAGGCGGTGCTGCTCTTGCCGGTCCTCCTGGTGCCGCCGTGGGCGCCCTTGGCGTTGGGCTGGGGCAGATGGTAGGCGATCCGTTGGTGACGCTATTTAATCGCGCCACAGGTACAAATATCCCGACGCCGACGCAGGCAATCCAAGGGTTGCTGACGCGAGCTGGACTGCCTGAGCCGGCTACTGCTCAAGAAAGAGTGATTCAAGATATCGTAGGTGGCGGAACTTCTGCCGCCGGCGCGGCGCGCGGAGCAGCTACGCTAGGCCGCAGCATCGCTACGGGCGCAGGTATGCGTGGCGGCGCAGCAATGGGGCCGCAGGCTCCGATCTCTGCTGAAGTTTTTAACTTGCTTGCCCGTTATCCTTCGCAACAGGTTGCCGGCGCAAGCATGGCTGCAGGTGCTGGCGGCACTCTGCGCGAACAAGGAGCAAGTCCTGGCGCACAACTTGGCGGCGCAATGCTAGCCGGCATGGTTGCCCCTGGCGGCCCTAAGTTGCCGATTACCGCTCGAGTAGCCGGCGCTCCGCAGACGCTGGTTCAGCCATTTACGCAAGAGGGCCGCCAAGTCATCGTTGGCAATGTGCTTAACCGCCTTGCTTCGACGCCCGAGGCAACGGCTGCGCGTCTTGCTGGCGCGCAGCCGCTGGTTCCTGGCGTTCGCCCCACGACCGCTGCGGCGGCGCTTGATCCCGGTCTTGCGGCCGCAGAGGTGCCGATCCGCGCATTGGATCAATCCGGCGCCTTCCCCGCTCGTCTTTCTGAAAACCAACAGGCAATCCTTGAGGCTTATCGACGTCTGTCCGGTCAGCCTGGATCGATTGCGCAGGCCGAGGCAAAACGTTCTGCCATTACGGGACCGATGCGTGAGCAGGCATTCGCTAACGTTACGGTTGACCCGCAGACGTTCCAATCAGGCCTGACTCTGACGGTTAACAAGGCAATCGACAACATCAGGAACAGTCCCGCTGGCGTGCGCCAGGATGTTGAAATTGCTATGAACTGGGCGACGTCGCGTCTTGAAAAAGCACGTAATCCGATGGAGCTTTACGAGGTTCGTAAGGATCTGGCTTCGGCCATGCAAGGCAAGTACAACCAAGATAACCCCAGCCTGCGTCTTGCTAAGGGGCAACTCTCTGACGTTGTGAAAGCTGTTGACGATGTGATCGAGGCATCGGCACCTGGCTTTAAGGCCTACATGGAGAAGTACTCCAAGATGTCGGCCCCCATTGACCAGATGCGGGTGTTGCAAGACATCGAGCGCCGCGTCACTACGGGCCAGCCTAACCTAATGACGGGCGAGCCTGTCATTGCTGCTGGTTCGCTGCGTCGCCAGCTTGCAACGCGGGCCGAGGAAATCGGAGCGGAGCTATCGCCGGCCGCGCAGCGCAAGCTGGATAACATCGTTGACGAGATCAATCGCGGCATGGCTGCTACGGCCCCCGGCGTCAAGGCGCCCGGTTCCGACACTTTCCGCAATATGAGCATGGGCAACCTTATCGGTCGTGTGTTCTCCGAGTCTCTCGCCACGAATACGACGCTGCGCACCATGACGCGCCCGCTGGATTTCCTCTACAAGTTGCCGGATCAGCAGATTCAGCAATTGCTGGTGGAGGCAATGCTTGATCCGCAACTTGCGGCGCAAATGATGAGCAAGGCATCCGTCATGAAGGTTGAGCCTCTTGCTCGTTCGTTGCGACAAAAGGCAGAGCAGCTAGGGTTTGGCACCGCCATCGGGGCTACTGAATAACAGTAAAAAATGCCTAACAAACCAAACGAGCAGCAGGCCAAGCAGTTCGACGAATTTGTTAGGCTTTGGCAGCGAGTTCTAAACCTTCAGGATTGGCGCATCGAGAAGGGCATCAAGCCTGCTCGCGGCGCGATGGCGTCGGTGGAATGCGACAGCCCTGCTCGCCTGGCGATTTATCGCTTAGGCGATTTCGGCGCAGAGGAGATTACTCCGTCGTCTTTGTCACACACGGCACTTCACGAGGTGCTACATATCTTTTTGTATGAGTTGATTTCGGCTGCTCAGGATCAGAAGTCAACACCGGAGCAACTAGAAAGCGCAGAGCACCGAGTGATTAACGTGCTTGAGCGTGTGCTTGGAGGCCTGAATGCCGCAGACATTGACTGATGAAGAATTCCTCGAGCTCTGGAAAGCACATAAATCTGCATCAAAAATTGCACGAATTACAGGGCTTACAGAGCGCAAAATTTACACGCGTCGCCGAGCTTTAGAGGAAAGATACGGCGAGGAACTGCCATCAGTTAGTGCCAACGTAAAAAATGGCGCGAATTTATCGATCACTGAACATTCGGCACGCCATTACCTTGGAATTGAAAACGGCGTCGTTCTAGTCTTTAGTGATGCTCACTTCTGGCCTGGTATTAGGACGACAGCCTTTAAAGGACTTTTGTGGGCGATCAATGAGCTTCAGCCCAAGTGTGTGGTCAATAACGGCGATGCATTCGATGGCGCAAGTATCAGCCGCCATCCTCGAATCGGCTGGGATAGTAAGCCATCCGTCATTGAGGAACTCAAAGCGTGTGACGCCTACCTTGGCGAGATCGAAGAGGCAACAAAGAAAGCCCGCCATAACGCAAAACTTGTGTGGGCACTCGGTAACCACGATGCGCGTTTCGAGAACAGGCTAGCCAACACTGTCCCCGAATTTATGCACGTGGGCGGGTTCAAGTTGAAGGATCACTTCCCCGCCTGGATTCCCTGCTGGTCTTGCTGGCCTACGGAAAACGTCGTGATTAAGCACCGCATGAAGGGCGGTGTACACGCTACACACAACAACACCCTAAATTCAGGCAAGAGCATTGTTACGGGGCACCTTCATTCCCTTAAGGTGACTCCGTATTCCGACTACAACGGCGAGCGGTTTGGCGTGGATACTGGAACCCTGGCCGAGCCCAACGGTCCGCAATTCGTAGATTACCTCGAGGACAATCCGACGAACTGGCGCTCCGGCTTTGCCGTGCTCACATTCCATAACGGCAGGCTTCTGTGGCCTGAGCTGGTTCACGCAATGTCTTCTGACCTTATCCAGTTTCGCGGCCAGGTTATCAACGTCAGCAAGCTATGAGCATCGCCTTCTGGTTCGTGCTGGTGCCGACGCTGTGCTACGCCGCCGCGATGGCCGTCTACCTATTGCGAGGCGACTGGTCAATGGGAATCGTTTATTCCGGTTACGCGTGGGCCAATATTGGTCTGCTGTGGCTGGAGGTGATTAAGAGCCGAACCTAACGCGCCCGACGCGCAATCAGATCCAGCACCTCGCGGTCGCTAGCCTGCTCATCAGTGGGAGCGAACAAAGCGCGATTTCTCGGCACCGCACCTTTACGCGGATCGCACAGGTAGTACACCGCCAGAGACTTGCGGTACCGCCCCGGCGGGCAGGTGATCGGCTCGGGCAGCCCATGCCATGCATTCGTGGTGTCGAAGATCACGGCGCGATTAAACACCGGCGCGATGGACTTTACGAGACGGCTAGGCTTGCCGCCGTCGTCGGTCCATAGGCCCAGTGCGCCACCCCACGTCTGATCCCACTCAGGATTGAGGTACACAATCAAGTTCAGTCGGCGCTCGAGGCCGAGCTTAGGGTGGATGCTGTAGTCCAGGTGTGTATTGAGCTTGCCGCCAGCACCGTGGATGTGCAATCCGCCACCATGCAACCCGTGATCTGGATACAGCCTGCAATGCGTCAGGCGCTCAAAGATCTGCACGCACTCCGGCGAGTTGATGTCCTCGAAAAACTTGTACATCGCCGGCGTGAAGAAATGCCAGTTATTACACGTTTTCTTAACCTCAATGGCGTTATCGTAGGTATGCCACGCCGGACTGTGGTAATCAGGAAAATCGTTTGCCAGCTCACGGGCTAGCGCATCATCAAGGAAATTGTCTAGCACCAGGTGCGGGAACGGGTCTAAGCTGCCCCAGTGATTAACGTTCATTGTTGCCTTGCACCATAAACTGCGATCAGGACCGCATCGCTACGGCCGTCGTCTTTCACGCGGCTAAACCTAGCGGCCTCTTTTGGGAACAATTGGGCCGCGCGGTAGCGCGATCCGTCTTTACCCTGGGGCACGTCCAGCGCTTTCTGCCAAGTACGTGGCGGGATTGTCGTGGTAGGGACGTCAATGGCCGCGAGTATCCCAAGGACTACACCTAAAGACTGGCCCATGCTGAACATCGACGTTACGCCCTGTCCTGGCATGGCGCTGAGCCGCTCAAGATAGGCGGCATCAGCTTTGGCATTACGCACAATTTCCGACAAAGCCTGCGCATTGACCATGCGTTTGGTCTTACTGTTGCGCTCTAGCGTCACTGTCGGCATATCGTGAACCTCTAGCAACTGACCGTCCTCGAGGAGCGCAATGGCGCCGTTTAAGCCGACGTCAATGCCTAAGACCCTCACGCACCACCTGCGGCAGCGTTAACGGCCTCAGAAAGCGTTTTCAGGCGCGCCGCTATCAGGGCGTCAACCGCTTCCTCTAGGCGCCGTACAGAGCCGTATAGCGGCTCCGTGGCCCCGCTAGACCAGCGGCTCACCTGAGCCTGGTCTATTTCGGCCACACGACAGACGTCGCTCATGCGAAACCCAGCCGATTCGGCCTTGCTCTTGATGTCAGAAATTGCTTGTTGCGCCGCTGTAGTCATGCATAAAATTCTAAACTGTTGATGACTAAGCGGTCAAAAAGAGGGGCGAGGTGTTATCCCCGCCCCTAAATGGCAACTGCGGGGAGACACCGCAGCCGAGGGTGGATAACTGACAACCACCCTCTGGCTTCATTCTATCCAGGCAATACCTGAGTGATTTGTACTGGATTTGACAAGTTTGGCAATAGGTGGATAATTCATTCATCAACAACGCAACCAGGAGAACGTATGAACCACACCACCAAGCGCCACGCCCGTACTCTTGAGGAGGCATTCGGCCCCTATGCTCGCGGCCAGATTAGCGAGCCTTACACGCCAATGGATAAGACAGACATCATCATCAGCAGCATCAGCGGTTTTATCCTGATCGGTCTGTTGCTTGCGATTCTTACGGGGGTGATCTAAATGCACGACAAGCTCAATGCTGAGATCGACAAGATCGTTCAGGAGATGGCGCCACCTGCCAACGCGGTCGGAGTGCTGACGGCCGACGAGGTAACGCAGGTCATCAAGCAGGCCGCGACCAAGGGCGCGATGGCAGGTTGGGTGGCTGGCGAGCGCACCGCGCGCTCATACTGGGGCCGCGAGATTGACAAGCTGCGCGATCACATAAAAGAGCTGGAGATGGATCAGATCGCTAAGGCCAAACCATGAAGCCGCGCATTGATCTTGATTTCGTGGTTTTAGTGGCGGTGCTCTTTGGCCTTTTCCTCGCCATCTTCTGGGGCGCCTCTGAAATTATTCCTGTACTGATCGCGCTGATAGGAGAACTGCTGCAATGACCCGCGACGACATCATCCGCATGGCGCGGGAGGCGGGGCTGGTGGATTGGCTGCCAAACGCTACGTTTTCGGACGGGCGCTGGTGGATTGAGGCGCATGAGCCTGATGACTCGCTTGAACGCTTCGCCGCCCTCATCGCCGCAGCCGAGCGCGAGGCATGCGCGAAGGTGTGCGAGGAATTGGAACCAGACAACCGCCACCTCGGTGAGTGGATCGCCGGATGGTGTGACGGGACGGATGACTGCGCCGCCGCCATCCGCGCACGAGGGGAGCAGGCATGACCCGGGAAGACATCATCCGCATGGCGCGGGAAGCTGGATACGAAGCAGATATGTTTGGGCATGGCGTGTGGGATTTAGCAGAGTTCAATCGCTTTGCCGCCCTTGTCGAGAAGCACTTACTGGCAACCGACATCCACTCCTGCCATGCCAACTGCCAGCGCTTTGCATGTGTTCAAACTCGTAATGCTGTTGCGGCCGAGCGTGAGGCTTGTTGTCAAATTGTTTGGGGTTTGTGTGGTTCAGACAATGTGGCGCAGCGCACGGTAGAGGCTATCCGTGCACGGGGGAACAGATGACGCACAATTTCAAAGCTACTGTTTTTGTGTATCGCAATCGATATACAAAAGAGATCCGTGCCGAGTACATCGATGGAGCGATGGCGATGACAAGCGAATGGGAGCACCTGGAAACCGTCGAGCCTCGTTTGTGGATTCAAGCGCATTGGGATGATGCGGCAAGAGAGCGAGAGGCTTGTATTAAGGCTCTGGAAGACAATGAGCAGTTCTATTGTCGCGATACGCTTTTGGAAAAGGGAAATCGAATGACTGATATACAACCTAACGCCCTGCGGCTAGCTGATGCGCTGAATGATTCAAGCCTGACTGTGCATCACAAAGCCGCTGCCGAACTGCGCCGCCTTTACACAGAGAACGAGGATCGTAAGAATGCGTGTGATATTTACAGCGACGCTTTGAAAAAAGAAAAAGCCCTTAACGCGCAACTGCTGGAGGCGCTGACCGAGTTGTCTAGTTATGTAACGCTTGCTCCGTATGAAGTGCAGCGCAAAGCAATCGACGCCATCGTCGCAGCAAAGGAGCAAGCATGAGCATCGACGCAATGAAGACCGCGCTGGAGGCGCTGGAGAATGGCGGGCGCATAGAAACAAACGAAGCCATCACTGCCCTACGCCAAGCCATTGAGCAGACCGAAAAGCAGGAGCCGGTGGCGCAAATGCTGTATCGCTATGGCGATGAGTGGCGACTCAATGAGCCGAACTGGGACGGGTGGGATTTTGATGAGTGCATGCCTTTCTACACCGCCCCGCCCCAGCGCCAGCCGCTGACGGATTCTGTGCGTGAGATGCGCGACGTGCAAGGCAGGGACGGCACTTGGAACTACGACCCGTATATGCACGGCCTGTACAACGGGCTGGAGTTTGCCGTGTCTTTGCTTGAGCAACGCGAGCCGCAGTTTAAGGACGCGCCCGAGAAGTGGCTGTGCGACTTGCCGAAGCCACGCATCTTTTCTGACGCCCACGGGATCGGAGGTGAGGCATGAGCATCGACGCAATGAAGCAGGCGCTGGAGGCGCTGGAAGACCCGATTGCATTCGCCAAAGGGCACGCAGCTAAAGCCGCCCTACGCCTCGCCATTGAGCAGGCCGAGCGAGTTAAACGCGCAGAGGAAGCCTTTGCTGCGGCCAGCGATGAGATGAAAGGCGAGCTAGCGGAGAAGCGGGAGCCGGTGGCAAAGGTGGTTTTGACAGAGAACGCGGGGCTGCCTTGTTTGCAATGGCTGGACTTAGATCGTCAGTTTGACTTCAAGGGCGGCGAATTCCTTTACACCGCCCCGCCTCAGCGCCAGCCTGATTCCTGCCCCTACGTCCACAGCACGGCAGAGGGGACGCACCACTGCGCTCTGGCTCAGCGCCAGCCGCTGACGCCAGATGCTGTTTTCAAAATTGCAGACCAGCATCCGGTCGAAGGCTTTGACCCCGACATCATGGCGTTTGCCCGCGCCATTGAACGCGCCCACGGGATCACATAACCGGAACCGTTAAGGAGAAATGCGCATGATCTGGCTTGTCGCTGCAACTTTTTCCATCATCGCAATTTTGTTATTTGCCCTCTTGGCATTTATTGGATTGTTTGAGTTGGATAAAGACCCGCCATGCAATACCTGCATCGGAAAATGCAACGAGGGCCGGGACTGCCCGAATAAAAATGCGTAAACGCAGCTCATACAGACCCAAAAGAATCATCCAGGACATGGTTAGCCATGTCATTGGAGGCTTTCGACCGGTGCGCGAGGTCGGACATTCAACGACTCTCAAGATCCGCAATCACGCCGCCATGAATTCAATGGTGCACGGCACAGGGACTCGTGATGACATTGACGAACTGATCGCCGCGATGAACGTCTGCGAAGCGCTGGCAATTACCACCGGACTCGGGGATGAGTACCGCAGCGAAATAAAGGCAGCACAAGACGCCATTTTTTCAATGGGCCGTCGTGGCCTGGACAAAGGAAGATTTCTTTTCACCGGACTGGAGATTCAAGCCATGAACTTAGGAATGGAAATCCACGACGCGCAACTGGACGTCTGCACCGTCGAGCAACTCGAGAAGGCTCTGGACTTTGTGGCGCGGGAGCTGCGGGCGCGACGCGCCAGGGAGATCGCAGCATGAGCGAGACAGAAATCCAATATCTGAAAGACAACCTGAAATTTTGGGCACTCGTGATCGCCGCAATCGGCGCGCCCTGGGCAATTATTTACATCATCCTATGAAGTGCCGCTGTCACCCGAACTCACCATTTCTCTGGCGCAATGACAAAACACCAACGATCTTTGTATCTGAAAAGATCAATCAATACAGCAAGCTCTCGGCGAGCCAGTCGGCTTACGTTGACAGAGAGCGCAACAACGGACGCGACATATCGCACATTGCCGGGTTGAGCAAAGCCAGCCACGCGCAGCGACTAACAGACTTCAAGCGCTTTGCAGTTTATTCATTTGCCAAACCTTCAAAATGAAAACTCCACGCAGAAACAGAGGAAGCCGAATCGCCAGCATCCGCCAAGCATTGCGGGAGAGCGGCGACGGTTTGACAACTTACGAACTGGAAGAGAAGACGCAAACCGATAGATCCCACATCTCGCGGATTCTTAACAACATGCCCGACGCATACATTGATAGATGGATCTCAGCAAATGGGAAGCGTTGGGTTCGCGCCGTCTGGTGCGTCGTAGTTCCACCCGAAAACTGCCCCAGGCCCGTATTTAAAACCACAAAGGAGAAAGAGAAATGAAACTGATCGACCACCACGAGGCCATGACGATGGCGCAAGAGACGCTGATCTGGAAGAAATTGCCAGAGAGCCTGCACAACCTTTTTCTCACCAGCATCATGGATCTGTCAGACCAGATCCAGGCTGAGCTTGTGGCGCGTAACACCACAACCCCGGACGATGACTTCTATGCCAAGGGCGAGGCAATGTGGAAAACGCTGGGGCTCGACAAATGATGCGGGACGACGAGCGCGCCACGATGCGCGAGCACATTCTTTTTCTCGGCACGGCGCTTGAGAACGAACGCGCCAATTCAAAAATGAAGACGCGCCTGCTGCAGAGAATGCTAGACCCTGAAGACCTTGGCCATGCGGTGACGCATGAGGTAAGGAGGCTGGCTTACGCAGTCCTAAACAATGAATTTAACGATCAGCGAGACATGGAGAACAAGAAATGACGCCGCTACAAAAGGAAGTGAAAAACCGATGCATTATTAACGGCGAATGCTGGGAGTGGACTGGCGCAATCCAGCCTCACGGATCGACGCCGACCATGCGATGGGACAACAAGGTCGGCGGCGTCAGAAGGTTTCTCGCTATCGATATAAATATTAACGTAATCAAGAAAGTAGTAACACATAAGTGCGGAAATTCTGCCTGCGTGAACCCGGACCACATCATGGTCGTTCCGCGCCGCAAACTGCAGCAGCGCATCGCAAAGGAGCGCAAGTACCAGACAAACCCGCTAAGGATGAAACGCATTGCAGACAAAGCGCGCGAAAACTCCAAGCTGAACTTGGAGATCGTCAATCAAATTCGCCAAGCATCAAAGACTCAGCGCCAGATCGCGGCTGAATTCGGGATCACGCAAGGCACGGTTAGCGCCATCAGAAGCGGCCGCACCTGGCGTGATTACAGCAACCCATTTACCGCTCTTGTTGGAGCATTAACGCGATGATTCACTACCACGGCACCCCCGTGGGTGGTTCACGCCAAGACGCTGCGCGCTTTCTCATGGGCAGGCATGCGCTGGTGCCTTTTAGCTACCCCGAAGACATCGGGATTGTGGCTGAGGTGTGCCAATCCTTTTGCTTAGATAATGGCGCGTTCACCGTTTGGAGGCAGGGCGGGCAAGTCGATGTGCCGGGCTACATCGAATGGGTGCGTCAGTGGTATCGGCACCCTGGCTTTGACTTTGCCCTAATCCCCGATGTTATTGATGGCACTGAGCAAGAGAACGATGCGCTAGTGCGCGCATGGCCCAAGGCGCTGCCCGGTGCGCCGGTCTGGCACATGCATGAAACGCTAGTGCGCCTCCAATGGCTAGCGCGCACCTACCGCGTCGTGGCCTTGGGCAGCTCAGGCCAGTACGCCAGCGTAGGCACCCCCAAGTGGTGGGAGCGCATGAACGAGGCAATGCGCGCCATCTGCGACGACAAAGGCAGACCCATGTGCAAGCTGCACGGTCTGCGCATGCTTGACCCTCAAGTCTTTCAGCACCTGCCACTGTCAAGCGCCGACAGCACCAACGCGGCAGTTAATAGCGGGTCGCTCAGCCGATTTGGCATGTACCTGCCGCCCACAGCATCCCAACGCGCCGCCATCATTGCCGATCGCATTGAGTCGCATAACTCTGCGCCCACGTTTCAACCTCAACCTATCCAGGAGTTGCTTTGCTAGTTCTTGCCACCACCATCTACGCCACCGCCATGACGGCGGCAAATCTGCTGGTTGCCCAGTTTGGCCCGGTCGTCACACCGATCAATTCCTTCGTATTAATTGGGCTAGATTTGGCCCTGCGCGATTGGCTGCATGTGCGCCTAAGCCCCAAGCGCATGCTGTTGCTCATTATGGCGACAGGTTGGCTGACTTACCTGCTCAACCCAGCTGCCGGGATGATTGCAGTGGCCTCGGCTATGTCGTTTACCGCCGCTGCTTTTGTGGATTGGGGCGTGTTTCAGCGCCTGAGCAAGCGCGCTTGGCTGATGCGTTCCAACGTATCTAATATGGCGGGTGCTGCGGTCGATAGCGTGCTGTTCCCTACCATCGCCTTTGGCGCACTGATGCCTCACATCGTGTTGGCCCAGTTTGCCGCGAAGGTGGCGGGCGGGGCTATTTGGACATTTTTACTTTCTCGTAAGGCGCAAGCATGACTCAACTAATCCTACGTCCCTCCGCAGCCGCGCGCTGGATCGCTTGCCCAGCGAGCGTGCGTCTTTCCAAAGACATACCCGAGAAACCGTCCGGCGATGCCGCAATGGCTGGCACTGCGATCCACGCGCTCGCGGAGACCTGCTACCTGCTAAACGACAAACCGCAATACAGCCTTGGCAAGATCGTCGAAGGCGTCGTTATGGCTCAGTGGCACGTCGATATGGCGCAGCAGCACCTGGACGCGATCTATGAGATCGAGGCTCTTGTTAACAAGGCAAATGTTAAGGTTGAGGAGCGTGTTACTTACGCAGACTGGCAGGACGTTCTGCTACGCGGAACGGCCGACGTTATCGCCGCTGACAGCAAAACGCTCATCATTGCCGACCTAAAGACTGGCGCGAATTACGTTGACGAGGACAGCGACCAGCTCAAGATCTACGCGCTCGCAGCCATTAAGACTAAGCAATTGCAAGGCATCGAGGAAGTGGAGTTGCGCATCGTCCAGCCGCGCACAGGTGGCGTGCGCATCCACAGAATGAAAATCAAAGAGCTTCACGACTGGGAGCACAAAACCCTTCTACCAGCCATTGATGCCGTTACGGATGAAAGCTTAAAGCCCACGCCGTCAGAGAAAGCGTGCCAATATTGCCCAGCCAAGCTAACGTGCCCGGCGCAGCACGAAGCACTAGCAGTCATCGAGCAGCAGCCCAACACAACCGCAATGACAAAGGAAGAGATCCAGGCCGTTATGGTCAGGCTCTCCGAAGATCAGATCAGCGACCTCCTGGGCCGCGCACCCATCGTCGAATCGTTCATCGAATCGCTGCGCAAGCACGCGCTCGAGCGCATGAAAGACGGGGGCTCTCTGCCAGGATGGCAGCTCGCGCCCAAGCGCGCCACGCGCAAGTGGAAGGACGAAGAGCAGGCCAAGCAAGCGCTAATCGAAGCAGGCGTGCCTGTGAAGAAACTGTTAACAACTGAATTTATTACGCCGGCAGCTGTGGAAAAGCTGTTAGCAAAAGAGCAACGGGGAATGCTTGAGGACTTAACCGTCAAGGAATCGAGCGGTGTCACCATTGCAAGGGACGCTAGCCTGCGTCAATAATGCCCGTCCCGTACGGGTCAACTCTCAAACCACAGAAAGCGAAACGCGAAAATGCTTAATCTCTCATCTGGTGGCGGCAACGCCAATTTCCTGCGGTTCTCGCCTCAAGCAAACGCATGGACCAACAGCGAAGGCGCAGAAGTCGATCTGAAAAAAGTCGTCTTTGACATCGACAACGTGAAAACCGGCTGGCTACTCCTAGGCGTCGGTGTCCGTGACTGGCAACCGGACGCGGAACTCGGCCGTAAGGGAGCGCAACCTTCACCTGAGCACAAGCGAGGATTCGAGGTCACCTTCTACAACAAAGAGATCGGCACCGCATCTTGGTCTAGCAACGGCGTCGGCCCGAACATGGGCCTTGAGCAGCTCTATACGACCTGCGCCGCGCAACGCGAGGCCAACGCGGGCAAGCTTCCCGTCGTCGAGTACAAAGGCTCAAAGATGGAAAAGATCGGTAAGGGCACAACCCGAATCCCGCAATTTGCCATCGTGAACTGGATCGACCGACCCGCAGGGATGGACGCGCCCGCCGAGGCCGAGGAGTACGTGGCGCCTGCACCGGCACCTGCAACCTCACGCGCGCCGGCGAAAGCCACGGCGCAAGCGGAAGACGAGATGTTCTAACCGCCAATAAGAAAAACGCCGGGGCCAGTCGGTCCCGGTTTTTTTGACTCTGAAAAACTGCAAGGCACAAATGCAAGCCGAAGAAATCGCCAAGCAACTAGGCAACGCGAAGAAGGTAAACGGCCAATGGTTAGCCAGTTGCCCAGTACCAGGGCACGGCAGAGGTAACGGGGACAAGAACCCGAGCCTCTCCATTAGCGAAGGCCCGGACGGCAAGACACTTTTTCACTGCCACGGCGGATGCGATCAGCATTCCGTGTTCTCCGTCATGCGAGAACGCGGATTCCTGCCGGAACTCGAGACCCGCAACGTAGAACCCTTAGCCTTAATCAAGCCCATAACGAGACAGCTTGAGCAGGAATGGCACTACACCGACGAGGAAGGCGTGACGCTATATATCAAGCAGCGTTACAAGACGACCGACGCCAAGGGCAAGGACTACAAGCTCATCAAGGTCGACGAGGCAGGACGCAGGCACGCAACGCTGGGCGATGCCCGCATCGTGCCGTACAAGCTGCCCGAGCTACGCGACGCGATCAGCAAAGGACGCTACGTCTACCTCACAGAAGGCGAGAAAGCGGCCGACGCCGTCATCTCGCTGGGCTCGGTCGCCACCACCAGCCACGCAGGATCAGGAACCTGGCCTGACGCCATAACAGAATACTTTGCCGGCGCTAACGTCGTAATCCTGCCCGACAACGACGCACCGGGCTGGAAGTACGCCAAGAAAGCAGCAGCAAAGCTCCTACAAGTGGCCAAGTCAGTCAGAGTCATTGACCTTGGCGGAGAAAGCCTCGGCGACGATGCATTCGAGTGGATCTACAGCCAAGGCAAAACCAGAACCGACCTAGCCGACTTGGTCAAAGCGCAGGCGCCAATCGCCTCAGAGCAAGAGGTGCACGCGCCAGAGCGGCTAAGGGATAAGCCTCCGGCGGAGCCAATGGCGGCGCCGCAACCAGCGCAGGCAAAGGAAGAGACAAAGCAACAGCGCAAAACCCTGCACCTTGAGGCATGGGACGAAATCAAGGATGAGCCGGTCGAATGGCTCGTGGAACGCGTGATCCCAAAGAAAGGATTCATCGCCCTCTACGGCCCTCCAGGATCGTTTAAATCGTTCATCGCGCTAGACCTAGCCGCCGCCATCGCCCGCTCGGCGCCTTGGATGGGCCAGGAATCAACTCCCTCGGAAAACGGAGCCGTGGTCTACATCGCCGGCGAGGGCCACGGCGGCATCGGAGCACGTATCAAAGCCTGCCGCATCCACCACCAGATCGATGCAGGCATCCCGATTTACATCTTGAGGCACCAGATCAACCTCAGATCAAGTGCTGAGGACATCAACACTCTCATGCTCGCGGTGCAGGAACTCGCGGAAACAAAGCAGCTAAAGATTGATTTAATCGTCATCGATACGCTAGCCAGGGCATTCGGCGGGGGCAACGAAAACAGCTCCGAGGACATGGGCGCGTTCATTACCTCATGCGGCCACTTGCAGCAGGTATTCGAGGCCGCGCTGCTCGTAATCCACCACAGCGGAAAAGACCAGGCCAAAGGGCTACGCGGCCATTCAAGCCTGCTCGGGGCCGTGGATACAGAGCTGGAACTGCTCAGATTCGACGATCAACCCAGAGGCGTTGTCACCATCAGCAAACAAAAGGACGGCGAGGATGGCGTGCGTTACGGGTTCGAAATGGTCGAAATAGAGATCGACGAGCCAACGGAAAAAGGACTAGGACTTGATGAGCCGCGCAAATCTTTGGCCGTCAATCCGAGCGATGGTGAAGCGCTGGCGAAGGCCGATGAAGCGAAAAAGGTAGGACTAAATCGCTCAGGCAAGGGTAAAAAACAGCAGATCGCGGTGCAGGCTTTGAGGGACGTAATTAACGCTAAAGGTACACATTGGAAGGTGTCGCCAGGCATCCGTAAGTGCGTGAAAGTTGATCAATGGAAGGCAGAATTTGCTCAAAAAATGGGCAATGACGACACCGGAAGCGATGCATTCAGGTCGGCGTGGAAGCGCATAAGGAGCGATTCTGGACGTCCGAATAACGTCAAAATTGAGGGAGATTGGGCCTGGATTGAGGAGTTTGAGGAAAAACAGAATGAGAACTTTTAACTGGGTCGAATGGTCGAATCGTGTGTCAAATCGTGACGATTCGACCAGCCCCAGAAGAGCGGTCAAACGTGTGTCAAATCGTAGCAAGGGTATACCTTGCTACGATTCGACCACCCGATCTCACGATTTGACACATTTTGTCAGTGGAGACTAACTTAAGAGATGAAAAAGCAAATTAAAAAACCAGGGCAAATCCCGTCAGTGGTCGAGTTGCAATTTCCGGAGTCGGAGTTCTCGAGATTGTTCAAGGCGAGGATGGTGGAACTTGATCGCGTCAAGCGTGAGCACGAGGATCGGTGGGGGGTGAATAAGATTATTGCTTTGGTTGACGTAGAGTTTCGTATCAAAGTGTGGAAGCAGGCCGAGCGGGTCTGGGAGGCTGCAAGGGCTGAGGATTGCGACCGGCTGGCCTCGGCGTGCGATGGCATGATTCGGGCGTACAAAGCGCTGGACAAGTGGGCTACTGACGAAGGCATTGCGCCCAAGGGCGAGGTCAAGGCGATTGAATGGGAAATGGACGACGGGGCCGTGATGGCAGTGGTGCAAACCGAGGCCGACGCGGCGGCGTATCAGAAGACCAGGCCGGATGTACAAAATCGCCACATCTGGTCAATGCAGGAAATCGCCACAATGATGGCGGGCGGCATCGGTCAGGACATCGCCAGGATGAAGGCGACAATCGGCGTGCCAGCAACCGTGGTCAAGGTCAACGCGTCAGGGTTCGATGACATGGACAACGATCCGATCATTGATGGACCGGACACAATGCCTAAAATGTTCAACACGAAAATGCAGCCTCTGCCGAAGATGGATTAAGCATGCGTGAATATCGCTTAAAGCCTTTAAGGGGCGTTTATTGCCTGCGGTACATACCGTGGCATGGACTGGGTAAAAATAATCGCTTGGAGGGCGTTTAAATGGCTGGGACACCGAAGTTTCATCAGGACATGAAAATGCTGGCAAAGCTGCCTGACGACATGATCTGGTCGATGATGGAGGCCGGCAAAACCAAAACCGACATCTGCATCGAGATGGGAATTAGCCGCAAAGCTCTCGAGCGATGGATGGACGAAGTTGATCCTGACGGTGATAAGATCGCGCGTGCACGCGCACTAGCGGCGGATCAGCTCGCTGTGGAGACGCTGCAGATAGCCGATCAGAGCGATCCCGAGCAGGCCGCGCACGCTCGCATCCGCATTCAGGCTAGACAATGGATTGCAGAGCGCTGGAATCCTAAAACTTACGGCTTACAAAAAGCGCAGCAGATCAACATTAACGTCCAGGATCTGCGCATGAACGCGCTGCGCCACGTCGAAGTCATCGAGGACTTATCCACAGAGGTGACGCCGAAGTTGTCCACATAGCCTGTGGATACGTGGCAAAGTGCTCAAGGATTAAGCAAATTCGCGTCAAAACAACACGTGCAATTTGACATAATGGTTCTTGTATCTCTTTCATTCCGTAAGTTACGCGCAAGTAACCAATGAAATCAACAACTTAGCCGCGAGACCACGATGCGCGCTGGCGCAGCGGCCCTGGCAAGTTGTCCACCGCGCCGGCGCGGCCTCGCCGCCTCGGGCGGCGCGATACCCCCCCCTTTGCTCGGCGCGGCGGGGCGGTTGTTGTGGAGCCGAACAGATACCGAACCCACGAGCCCACGAATCCACAAAATCCGAAGACTTGCGTACATAATCACATCGCCCACCCCCACCCCCTACACCCTCACGGAACAACGTGCCCGCGAAAAAAAATTTAGAAGTTGACCTGGCGAATAATCCGTTTGTCGAATTCGTCAAGCTCTACAAGAACAATCCGGTTCGCTTCGTGCGCGAGGTGCTCAACACCACGCCGGACGAGTGGCAGATTGAGTTTTTGAATCACATTGCTCGCGGCAACAGGCGCATCAGTGTCCGAAGCGGCCACGGAGTTGGAAAATCAACAGCGGCCGCGTGGGCCATGCTGTGGTACTTGTTCTTACGGTTTCCGGTGAAGATTGTTGTGACGGCGCCGACGAGCAGCCAGTTGTACGACGCCCTTTTCGCCGAGGTCAAGCGCTGGGTGAAGGTACTCCCGCCGATGCTGGCAGATCAGCTCGAGGTCAAGCAGGACAGGATTGAGGTCAAGGACGCCAACACGGAGGCGTTCATATCGGCCAGAACAAGTCGCGCAGAGCAGCCCGAGGCGTTGCAGGGCGTGCACAGCGATAACGTGATGTTGGTGGCTGACGAGGCCTCGGGTATACCTGAGCAGGTGTTCGAGGCTGCGGCGGGCTCGATGTCTGGCCATGCCGCCGTAACGCTGCTGCTAGGTAACCCGGTGAGGAGTAGCGGGTTCTTCTACGACACGCATAACCGTCTGGCGGGTGACTGGGTGACGATGAAGGTGTCGTGCGAGTCGTCGCCTCGGGTGAGCAAGGCGTACATCGAGGAGATGAAAAGTAGGTACGGCGAGGAGAGCAACGCGTACCGGATTCGTGTTTTGGGTGAGTTTCCCAGAAGCGACGATGACACCGTGATCCCGATGGAGTTGCTCGAGATGGCGATGGCGCGGGACGTTACACCGAGCGCGCACGCGCCGGTGGTGTGGGGGCTGGACGTTGCGCGTTTTGGCAGTGACCGGTCGGCTTTGTGCAAGCGCCAGGGTAATGCGTTGCTCGAGCCCGTGAAGACCTGGAAGAATTTGGATTTGATGCAGTTGACGGGGGCGGTCGTTGCTGAGTACGAAATCCTGGCACCTAGTGCTAGGCCCCGCGAGATCCTGGTGGACTCGATCGGATTGGGCGCTGGCGTTGTTGATCGGCTGCGTGAGCTGGGGCTGCCTGCTCGTGGGATTAACGTGGCTGAGTCTCCGGCAATGGGGACGACGTATCGGAATTTGAAGGCTGAGTTGTGGCACAAGGCCAAGGCGTGGCTTGAGGCGCGGGACTGCTGGTTGCCTAAGGATGAGATGCTGGTTTCTGAGTTGGCGACGGTGCGTTATTCGTTTACGAGTAGCGGTAAGATTCAGATTGAGGGCAAGGACGAGATTCGTAAGCGCGGGTTGCCTTCGCCTGATCGTGCCGACGCGTTCTGTTTGACTTTTGCAAGTGATGCTGTGGTGGGCACTTATGGCTCGAGTGTGTCGAGCCGGTGGAATCAGCCGCTGCGCCGCAATATTCCGAGGCTGGCTTAATTCTTTGAAAGGTGGTTTGCGATGATGAAGACCAAGGCTGAGAAAAAGATTAGCAAGGTAATGACTGAGTTTGGTAAGGGCAAGCTGCACTCTGGTGCTGGCGGCAAGGTGGTGAAGAACCCCAAGCAGGCGATTGCTATTGCTTTGTCGCAGGCTGGCAAATCCAAGCCGATGAAGAAGGGTAAATGATGGCTGAAGAATACGAAGAGGGTATGGCGTGCCCGCCAGCGACTGGGGACATTACGCTAAATCTGAAGAATCGCGGCCGGGCCATCGAGGCGGCGATGTACGGGCCGGAGAATCCGGCTCTGCCTAATACGTCGTTCTGGCGTGAGATGGCTAAGGAGTGGGACGTCTCGCCCGAGGACGCGAAGATGTCGCGTTGCGGTAACTGCGGCGCCTTTAATCGCAGCGAGAAAATGCTGCAGTGCATCGCCAAGGGCATGGGCGCTGAGGGTGATCCGTGGTCAGCCATCGAGGCGGGCGATCTGGGTTACTGCGAGATCTTTGATTTCAAGTGCGCTGCCTCGCGTACCTGCCGTGCGTGGATCGCGGAAGAAGATGAAGTCATGGATGATGACGAGGGCGAGGACGAGGAATACGGTAAACCCATGATGGAGGGGGAAGACGATGAAAGCTAAACCGCCTGGACTTTACGCGAACATTGCTGCCAAGCGCGAGCGGATTAAGGCCGGCTCTGGCGAGAAGATGCGAAAGCCTGGTACGCCCGGCGCGCCGACTGCCAAGGCTTTTAAGCTGGCTGCAAAGACTGCTAAGAAGAAGTGAGTCCTGCGATTGTTGTAGCGAGCGTGAGCGGGCGGTGCTTGCCCGTCATGCTTGCCAGTTGCCGAGAGTATGCGCCCGCTGCCAAGGTGTATTTACGCACGCCCGTGGACGCCCCGAGGTATGACGTATATCGTCAGATTCGCGGCCCTGCGCGCAATTTTGGCGAGGATTACAACGAGGTGGTAGACGCTGCTTTTGCTGATGGGCATAAGTCTGTGGTGGTGGCCAATGATGATGTGGTTTTGACGCCGACCAGCTATGCGCATTTGCTGGAAGATGTGATGACGCTGCAGGAGGAGGTGGGCGAGCCTATTGGCTGGGTTTGCTCGCGTTGTGATGCTTCGCGGCCGATGCAGAATATTCGCAGCAATCCTTTTAACCAGCCGATGAATTATTTTCGGTATCCGTGGGAGGATTGCATTGCCCCAATGGAGGTGATCTCGCCTATATTCGGGTATATCTCACGGGCTGCTTGGGAGGTGGCGAAGTTTCCGCCGTTAAATTGGTACTCGGATGATGTGCATTGCCGTGACCTATCTGCGGCCGGTTTTAATCATTTTCTCTCGCGCTCTTATGTGCATCATGTGGGTTCGCAGTCCACGGGTATGGATGGGCAGGCGTTGACATTAGCGTCGGTGCCTTGGATTCGAGAGAATCGTCCGGCTTATGCAAATGAATGGTTTGGGGGTGAACAGTGACGGTAAAACGCGGCAATGAGGTTTTTTCTGGCTATAACAAGCCAAAGCGCACGCCCGGTCATGCAACCAAATCCCATGCAGTACTGGCAAAATCCGGTGAAGAAGTTAAGTTAATTCGCTTTGGCCAGCAAGGCGTAAAGGGTTCACCCGAGGGCACTGCGCGTAATGATGCTTTTAAAGCGCGGCACGCTAAAAACATTGCTAAGGGGAAAATGAGCGCGGCGTTTTGGGCGGCTAAGGTTAAATGGTGACTATATGAATACAACCGATCTCCCTTTGTCTGTTGATGTTGCGGCCCCCGAGGCGATGGACGACGCCGAGCTGCAGTCGATCATTAACGGCGAATTGAGCGATGCCGTTTCTTACATTGATTCGGACATTTCTCCGATTCGGGCAAAGGGCACGGAGTATTACCGGGGCGATCCGTTTGGTAATGAAGAGGACGGGCGCTCGCAGGTTGTTGCGATGGAGGTGCGCGACACGGTTTCGGCCATGATGCCGTCGCTGATGCGCGTGTTTTTCTCGAGCGAAAACGTTGTCGAATTTGTTCCTCGCGGCCCGGAAGACGAGGCTAATGCGCAGCAGGCCACGGATTACGCGAATTACGTGTTTTCTGCTGATAATAATGGTTTCATGCAGTCGTATGCGATCTTCAAGGACGCGCTGGTTCGCAAATGCGGGATCGCTAAATACTGGTGGGAAGAGACGGCCGAGGTCCGAATTGAGGATTACTCCGGCCTGGATGACGCGACCGTACAGATGCTGATGGCGGAAGACGCCCAGGTCACTATCGTTATTTCCTATCCCGATCCGTCTATTTCCGAGGCGCAGATTGCTGACGTCCAGGCGCAGGCTGCTGCCGCCGGCGTGGAGGCTCCGCCCGTGCCGATGCTGCACGATGTGCAGATTAAGCGTGTTTTGCGTGACGGCCGCATTCGTGTGATGGCGGTGCCCCCTGAAGAGCTGATTATTGATCGGCGCGCTCGTTCGTTTGAGGAGGCCGGAATCATTGCTCACCGCCAGATGCTCACCGTGGGCGAGCTGCTGCAGATGGGCTACGACATGGACGAGATCGAGCCGAATATCTCGTCTACGGATCTGGACACGAACGACGAATATCTGGCGCGCCAGCCTTTGTCTACGACGATGGGATCGAATGATTCCATGAATCCGATGCAGCGTCGTCTGCTGTACGTCGAGGCGTATTTGCGCGTTGACTACGACGGCGACGGTTTGCCTGAGCTGCGCAAGATTTGCAGCATGGGCTCGTCCTACAAGATGGTGCGCAACCTGCCATCGTCTTACATCCCGTTTGTTGATTTCCCGTTTGATCCTGAACCGCATACCTCGCCCATTGAGGCGATGAGCGTTTTTGACATTACGCACGACATCCAGGAGATCAAGTCTCAGGTTCTGCGTAATACGCTGGATTCTCTGGCTCAGTCGATCCACCCGCGTACTGCTGTCGTTGAGGGACAGGTCAATATTGACGATGTGCTCAATAACGAAACCGGCGCGGTGATTCGGATGCGCGCCCCTGGCATGGTGCAGCCCTTGGCGCAGCCTTTTGTTGGACAAGCCGGTTACTCGATGCTCGAGTACATGGATCAGGTCAAGGAAGATCGCACCGGCATGAGCAAGGCCGCTATGGGCCTTAATGCTGATGCACTGCAGTCGTCCACCAAGGCGGCTGTTGCGGCCACGATCAGCGCTTCTCAGTCTCGGCTTGAGCTGACGGCACGCATCATGGCCGAGGGCATGAAAAAGCTTTTTAAGGGCATTTTGTTCCTGCTGACTACGCACCAAGACAAGCCTCGGATGGTGCGTCTGCGTAACCAGTGGGTGCAGATTGACCCGCGTGCATGGGATGCGTCGATGGATGTATCCGTGAATATCGGACTGGGCGGCGGTGATGTTAATGATCGTCTGCAAACCCTGACGATGATTTCTCAAATGCAAAAGGCTGTTCTTGACCAGTATGGTCTGGAAAACCCGCTTGTTACTCCGCAGATGTATTCGCGTACCCTGCAGAAAATGGTCGAACTGTCTGGGTTTAAGGATTCCTCGCAGTATTTCAACCAGATTCCGGCTGACTTTAAAGTCCCGCAGCAGGCTCCGCAGCCGACGCCCGAGCAGGTGCTGGCAAAAGTGCAAGCCGAATCAATTCAGGCTGATATTCAGAAGAAAGCGGCCGAGTTGGAATTGAAGCGCCAGGAAATGATGCGTGACGATGATTTCCGCCGCGATCAATTGGCTCAAGAATTCCTGTTGAAAAAATATGAATTGGAATTAAAGTACGGCACCCAAATTAGCAATGCCGAATTGATGGCAATGCAAAATGTGGACCGTGAAGCAATGCGTCAGCAGACGGCTATCGTGCAGTCTGCTATGCAGGCAGTCCAGGCGCCTCAAGCGCCTGCCCCCATCAACCTTAATGGAATGGCTTAATGACGGATGACGAAGAAGCGGTAAGAAAAGGAAGGAAAGCGCAGCAGACACTAGAGGATGAAACTCTGGTTGCGGCGCTTTCCAAGTTGGAGAACGATCAAGTTTGGCTATTCAAGTCAACGCGAGCAGAAGAGACAGCAAAGCGCGAACAGTGTTGGTCGATGCTTAAAGCTATTGAGTCTCTGCGTACTGAGTTGGTAAAAGTGATCGACAACGGAAAAGTAGCGCAACGCGCTATTGAACGTGTTCAAAAGAAATAAGGAATATTGACCAATGAATGCACCTACGCCACAGGCAAGTGCGCCATCTGGCCCCCTGAATATGGACCAAGCGGTCCAAGCACTCGCAGCAATACTGCCTGAAGAAGGACAACAGGACGGCGGCGAGACGCAGGAGTCACAGCCTCAAGAGGAGGAAGTGACTGCGGCATCTGAAGAGGAAACGCTAGACGTTCAAGACGAGTCAAGCGAGGAATCTTCAGATGAACAGACCGAGTTAGACGAAGACACCCAGGACGAGGAAAAGCCCCAGGTCTTCACCGTCAAAGTTGACGGTAAGGAGGTCGAGGTTACTTTGGACGAACTCCAGAAGGGTTATTCGAGAACTCAGGACTACACCCGGAAGACGCAGCAGGTTGCCGAGGCGCGTAAAGCTGCTGAGGCTGAACTGCAGGCGGTTCGGGCCGAGCGAGAGCAATATGCTCAGTTGTTAACAGCGTTGAGTGAGCAAGTAAAAAGCGCGACCGAGCCACAGATTGACTGGGATCGCCTCTATCAAGAGGACCCCATCGAATATGTGCGGCAGCGTGAGGTGATGCGAGAAAACCGAGAAAAAGCTGCGGCTATTCAGGCCGAACAGGCGCGGCTTGCCGAGATCTCGCAACAAGAGCAGATGAAGAATCTTCAGGTTCTGAAGGCCAAAGAATCTGAGAAACTTATTGAGGCGTTGCCTGCGTGGAAAGATCCTGCAAAGGCAAAGGCTGAACAAGCTCTTCTTGTTGAATACGGTCAAAAGATGGGATTCACGCCTCAAGAACTTGGCAATATCTTCGACCACCGGGTGGTTTTGGCTCTGCGTAAAGCGGTGCTGTATGACCAGATGCAGGCAAAACGCCAAGGCATCAAACCCGTTACTAACAACGGACCAAAACCTGCCAAGCCTGGCGCAGCGGGTCGCGTGTCTCAAATGAGTGATAGCGCTCGAGCAAACCAGCGTCTTGCAAAGACTGGTCGCGTCGATGATGCGGCTTCCGCAATTGAAATCCTTTTGAGGTAAAAAATGGCTATCGTTACCAATACCTTCACCACGTACTCTGCAAAGGGTATCCGTGAAGACCTTAGCAACGTTATTACTAACATTGCTCCCGAAGAAACTCCCTTTATGTCGAACATCGGTCGCGAGAACGTGACCAACACTCTGTATGAGTGGCAAACCGACACCCTGGCCGCAGCCGCTGCTAACTCGCAGCTGGAAGGCGACGACGTCACCTCGTTTGACTCCGTCACCGCCACTGTGCGTCTGCAGAACTATGCGCAGATCTCCCGCAAGACTATCGTCCTGTCCAACACCGAAGAGGTGGTGAACAAGGCCGGCCGTCGCTCGGAAGTTGCGTATCAGATCGCCAAGCGTTCCGCCGAACTCAAGCGCGATCAAGAGTTCTCGATGCTTAACAACGCTGGTACTACCTCTGGTAGCACCACTGCTGCTCGCACCAGCGCTTCGCTGCAGGCCTTCATCAAGACCAACGTGGACTATGACACCACGAACGGCGGCAACCCCACCTATACGACCCTGCCCACGGCTGGTCGTACTGATGGAACCGTGCGTACCTTCACCGAGACCATCCTGAAGAACGTGATTCAGAAGGTTTGGACTGCTGGTGGTACTCCGAAGATCCTGATGACCGGCCCGGTCAACAAGCAGCGCGTTTCTGGCTTTGCCGGTATCGCCTCTTCGCGTTTCAACATCGACGGCGGTGCGCGTCCTGCCACCATCATCGGTGCTGCCGACATCTACGTGTCGGACTTCGGCAACGTGCAAGTGGTGCCTAACCGCTTCCAGCGCGAGCGCGATGCTTTCGTGATCGATCCCGATTACGCAAAGATGGTCGTTCTGCGTCCGTACCAGCAGGTTGAACTTGCCAAGACCGGCGACGCTGAAAAGCGTATGCTGATCGTTGAGTGGGGCCTGAAGGTTCTGGCTGAAAACGCCCACGGTCTGGCTGCAGACCTGGTTACTTCCTAAGTAACGCAAGGGATCGGGGAAACCCGATCCCTTTTAAACATGACTGAAAAAAAACTGTTTGACGTTAATCCTGAACTTGGGATCACCCGCACGTGGCACTACGACGCAGAAAAAGATGAGGCCACCATTCAGACACAACAGGATGTGTCTGCAATCATTGAAGAGAACAAGCAAGAATTTAATCTAGTGGATGAGCGCGCACGCTGGGGCGAATGGTCTCGCGTGGCATCTATTCCGCTGAGTCTTTACTACCAGATGAAGGCCGAGGGAAAGCTGGACGATGAAGCCTACATGAAACGCTGGCTAAACGATCCTGAGAATCGTCATTTCCGCGTGCGCCCGGGGCAGGTATGAAGACAAATTACATCGCTGTTTGCACGCCTGCTCGTGACATGGTGCACACCATGTTCACTTACGATCTTGTCAATATGGTGTGCCACCACACCCTAACGACGAACGATGCGATCTCTCTTAAGATTTCCGAGGGAACACTAATCGCCAACCAGCGCGCCGAGCTGTCGCTTGATGCAATGCGCGAGGGTTGTTCACATATCCTATTCATTGATTCGGATATGCGTTTCCCCCAGGACATGATCTCGCGGCTGCTAGCGCACGATCTGGATATTGTGGCCACTAACTGCGCACGGCGCAGGATGCCTACTGGGCCGACGGCGCAGATTTACAAGGAAAATGGCGACCGTGAACTAGTTTGGACGATGCCTGAGAGCACTGGACTGCAAGAGGTCGGATCTGTCGGAATGGGCGTAATGCTGATTAAGGCGGGCGTTTTTAAGGCACTTTCTGAACCCTGGTACGAGACGCCTTGGCGCAGCGATAAACGCGGATACATTGGCGAAGACGTTTTCTTTTGCAACAAAGCTCGGGCCGCTGGCTTTAAAATCTGGATAGATCACGACGTTTCTAAGGAAATTGGGCACGTCGGAACCTTTGAATATAAGCACGACCATACCTGGGTTATCAAAGACCTGGAGAAGGAAAAGGCGCCCTAAATGGCACTGTCAACGTATACGGAACTCAAGGCGTCGGTTGCCGATTGGCTTAACCGCACCGATCTGACGAGCGTTATTCCGGACTTTATTGCTCTGGCTGAGGCTCAGATTGAGCGCACTTTGCGCACCCGTCAGATGATTGTGCGTGCAACCGCGTCGATTGATACCGAATACAGCGCTGTGCCCGCAGATTTCCTTGAGACAAAATCGATTAAGCTGAACACGAATCCCGTGACGGCCCTAACGTTTGAGTCTGTAGACGCACTCGATACCCTTAAATCTACAACTTATATTTCCGCTGGCAAACCCCAGTATTTTGGGATTGTTGGGGGTCAGATTCGCGTGCTGCCTGTGCCGGACAACACCTATACAGCCGAGCTGATTTACTACGCAAAGCTGTCTAAGTTGTCCGGATCAGTTGCTACAAATTGGCTTTTGACGCAAGCCCCGGATGTATATTTGTACGGATCTCTGCTGCAGGCCGCGCCTTATCTTAAGGACGATGCTCGTATCCCTGTGTGGTCGTCAATCTACACGCGAGGACTTGAGGAGCTGCAGGTTGCAGATGACCGTGGCGCTACCTCTGGCGGCGCTATCATGATGCGGGCCAGGACTTTCGGATAAAGGAGTTTTTTAAATGTCATCGTTTACCGACTACACCGAGAACCTGGTTCTAAACTGGCTTCTCACCACTAATAGCGCCACCCGGCCCACCGCCTGGTACGTTGGACTTTTTACCGCCGCCCCGTCTGATACGGGTGGCGGTACTGAGGTTTCAGGCAATGGCTATGCTCGTACTGCAACGGGCACAATTAGCGTTTCTGGCACCTCGCCGACGACTGCAACGAACTCCGCAGCGATTGAGTTTGCCGCAGCTTCTGGTGGCAATTGGGGCACGATCACGCACGCCGGCATTTTTGACGCATCAACCAGCGGCAACCTGCTGGCTTGGGCCGCTCTGTCTACCTCGCGCACCATCAACGACGGTGACGTGCTGCGCATTCCGGCCGGCGACCTGGACGTCACTTTGACGTAATACGCAAATGGCTGCCTACGGGGTAGGGTCATATGGCGTAGGCCAGTATTCAGACCCTCGGGTTGGATACGGATATGGCTCGTACGGAGTAGGCAATTATTCGCGCGGTTCATTCCAGCCTTCACTAACCATAGCGGCCACCTCTTCGGTGGCCGTTTCTGCTGTTCGCTACGTTACTGCGTCGGTATCTATATCGGCGCAATCTTCCGTTTCTGTGGCAGCGACGGCATACAGAAGCGCATCCTTTACCGTCTCGGCATCGTCGTCCGTTTCTGTTGCGGCGCAAATAACTATCTCTGCCGCAGCCTCTATTGCTGCATCGTCTACCGTTAGCGTTTCGGCTGTAAGGTATGCATTTGGCGCATTTACCTCTGCCAGCTCGTCATCTGTAAGTATTTCTGCACTGCGTTATGCGATTGGATCTTTTACGTCCAGCAGCTCCAGCAGTGTGGCGGTTTCTGCAATCAGAGTGCCCTTGGCGAGTATTCTGATCCAAGGATCTAGTTCTGTTGGCGTAGTTACTAGCGTTGTCGTCAATCAAGGATTTACGATAAATGCTCAATCCACAGTTTTAATAAATGGCGCTCGAGTCCAGCCAAGCGCTATATTGTTCCCATGCACATCTAGCATGGCGGTCAATGGTGTTCTAAAATGGGCACCAGAATCCGATACGACGGAAACATGGACTAGCATCCCAGACACCGGCGAGGTTTGGACTGCGGTTTCCGACAATTCCAAAACATGGACTGCGCAAAGCGACACGTCCGAAACTTGGACGCCTATCCCTGTAAATTCAGAAACTTGGCAGCTTGCTGCGTGAGGTAATAAATGGCCGATACAACCACCACTAATTTGCTGCTAACTAAGCCTGAAGTTGGCGCAAGTACGGACACCTGGGGCACCAAGATCAACTCAGACTTGGACACCATCGACGCATTGTTTGATGCTGGCCCGTATCTAAAGGTCGCCAAGGGCGGCACCGGTGCTGGCACAGCTTCTGGCGCGCGTACCTCTCTAGGTGCGGTTGGTCTGACTGATACTCAAACGCTGACAAACAAAACCATTGAGGCTGGCACGTTTACTAACGGCTATACCGAAGAAGTTGCAACGGCTAACACTAGCACGGCTTATACGATTGATCTTGCTAACGGCTCAGTGCAGATCCTGACCCTTACTGGTAATTGCACGTTTACTTTTCCAACGGCGACTGCAGGCCGTAGTTTTATTGTCTTGCTTAGACAAGATGCCACGGGTTCACGCACTGTCACCTGGCCTGCTGCAGTTAAATGGCCGGCTGGAACTGCTCCAACGATTACTGCAACCGCAAGCAAGCAAGATATTTTTAGCTTTGTTGCAGATGGTACGAACTGGTACGGTGCTACCGGTGGTCAAAACTATACCGTCTAAGGCTGATTATGTTCGCAGCGCGTAATGCGATTTTGACGGCTGTCTCCAAACTAGGCGTCTCAACCGTCGATCTTTTGCTTGTTGCAGGCGGCGGTGGCGGTGGACAAGGCCGACCCACTGGTGGCGGTGGTGGTGGCGCTGGTGCTGGTGGCTTTCGTCAATTGTCGTCTGTTTCAGTAACTGCAGGAACCACTTACACGATTACCGTAGGTGGTGGCGGCGCTGGTAGTACTGGAAAAGACACAAGCGGAAGCAAGGGATCAAACTCCAGTGCGCTTACCTATTCCGCTACTGGTGGCGGCTTTGGATCGTTTAGTCCGGATAGTGCATCAGGATCAACAAATGGTGGTCCTGGTGGTTCTGGTGGTGGTACAGGCGCATATAACGGATCTAGTTTTGGATCTGGAAACCAAGGAGGCTATACGCCATCTGAAGGTAATAATGGCGCGCCAAAAGGAGATGGCGATGTAGGTGGTGGCGGTGGTGGTGCTGGTGCTGCCGCGACTGGGAAGAACGGAGCCGCAGGATCATCATCTTCATATAGCGGATCTTCTGTTACGTATTCTGGTGGTGGAGGTGCTGGTGACGGAGGAACTGGCATCGGCACCGGAGGCAGCGGCGGTGGCGGGGCTGGCGCATCAAGCGGCACTGACGATGCTGTGGCCGGTACGGCCAATACAGGTGGTGGCGGCGGTGGTGGCTCTTCATCATCGCCATCTGGAACTCCAGGAAAGTCCGGCGGTTCCGGCATCGTAATCATTCGTTACCCCGACACATACGATGCGGCAACATCTACAACTGGTTCGCCCACGATTACCGTCAGTGGCGGGTATCGTATTTACAAATTTACAGCCTCTGGCTCGATCACGTTCTGAGGCATCAAAACATGGCTCATTTTGCCCAACTTGATTCCAGCAACCTCGTTACCCAGGTAATCGTTGTACACAACAACGAATGCCAAATTAATGGCGTTGAAAGCGAAGAGGCAGGTATTGCTTTTTGTAAAAGCCTATTCGGACAAGATACGCGCTGGGTTCAGACTAGCTACAACGGGAATATCCGTAAAAATTACGCCGGAGTCGGGTTTACGTATGACGCCGGCCGTGATGCATTTATCCCAATCAAGCCTTATGCAAGCTGGGTACTGAACGAGAGCACCTGTCGCTGGGATGCTCCCATCCCCATGCCGCAAGATGGGAAGTTTTACGCGTGGGATGAGCCGACTCTAAGCTGGGTCGAGATCTCTGAACCAGCATAAATGTGAAATTAAGCGAGCAGGTGCCACATGGAGCCAGGAGATATTGATCCCGTGAAGTACGGCGTTCTATGGGAGCGCGTGCAGAACATGGATAAGAAGATTGACAAGATGGAGGCTCAGATTGCAGAGCTTCTTGAACTTGCCAATCGATCTCGTGGTGGACTATGGGCCGGCATGGCCATCGCATCAATGATCGGCGGCTTTATTACTTGGATGGCAAGTCACTTCAAGGGCGGGTGAAATGATTGATCCGATCACCGCCTTTGCTACGGCCCAGGCGGCGGTGGCCGGAATCCAAAAGGCTATAAAGCTGGGTAAGGATATCCAGGGACTTGTCGGTGAATTCGGCAAGTTTTTCGACGCGAAAGATATTGTCCAGAAAGCGGCCAACGATAACGCGAAGAAGGGCCAGAGCGACACGGCACGGGCGATGGAAATCGTCATGCAAGCCAATCAGTTGCGCGAGGCCGAGGAGCAGCTAAAGCACCAGCTTGTTTATGGTGGCTATCCCGAGCTGTGGGAGCAGATGCTGCGGGAGCGCATGAAGATTAAGCAGGCACGAGAAAAGGCAGAGCGTGCAGCCAGAATTGAACAAAAGAGAATCGCAGCACAGCGTCTACTAATAGCGCAAATTATCGGCGCTGTTATTGTTTTTGGCATTATGGGCGTGTTAATTGTGTTGATTGCAAAACAAGCTATCGAATGAACTTCCCTGCCCGCCCGTCACCCACTGCTAGCCGATCTGAACGCGAGGCTTACGTCAAAGCCTGGGCCGCGATCACCATTTCTGTATTTGCCCTGCTGCTAGCGGTGAATGGCTACTTTGGTGGCAGTAACTCCAGCCGCGTGCTGAACAAAACCATCGAGGCGAACAATCTTTGGTCTTGGTATCAGGCAAAGAACGTCCGACATGCCATATACGAAACTAGCGGCAAGGACGTCCAAGCGGCCCGCATGAAATCGGACATGGACGATATCGGCGCCAAGGCTAAGGCGGCAGAGGTTGAGCGCGATATCGCTAAGACGCGCAGCCCCTGGTACTCATACGCCGGAATGGCGTTGCAACTAGCGATTGTTTTGTCCAGCGCGGCCATCCTTGCGGTGATGATGCCGCTGCTGCTGGTTAGCGTTGGAGTTGGCGTAAGTGGCGCCGTACTGTTCATTTACGCGCTGATTTTGTAGGAGAGAAGATGCTAGATCTACTTGGCGGCGGATTACTGGGTTCTATCTTTGGCGGCATCTTTAGGCTAGCGCCCGAGGTGCTCAAGTGGCTGGACAAGAAAAACGAGCGTGAGCATGAGCTTTCAATGTTCGACCGTCAGTGTCAACTTGAGTCCCAGCGTGGAGCGCAAAAACTGGCAGAGATCGGGGCAGCTCGAGAGGCTGCGGTGGATGTCGGCGCAATGGCCGCATTTAATGCGGCGATTAATCAGCAGACCGAAATGGTTAAAACGGCCGGCGGCTGGGTCGCCTCTTTGTCTGCTAGTGTCCGTCCCGTCGTTACTTACTGGGTTTTGTTCATCTGGTCGTTTATCCATGTATGGTTTGCATGGAATGCGTGGGCGGCTGGCGCCACACCGGTGGAAGTTTTTAAAACCATGATGAGCGCCGACATGAGCGCTCTGGTGGCTGGTACGCTAAATTACTGGTTTCTTGATCGTACTCTTGCCAAGCGTGGGCTATGAACTTAGAGGCTGCTGCAGAACTTTGCCGGCTTTTTGAGGGCTTTAGATCAAAGCCCTATCTTTGCCCGGCTGGAGTTCCGACGATTGGCTACGGATCAACTTACTACGCTGATGGCAGGAAGGTTGATTTAGCCGATCCGACAATGGATGAGCCGACGGCTAGGCAACTTCTTATGTATGAGCTGCAGCATACTTACGCTGCTGGCGTGATGAGACTTTGCCCTAATCTTGTCAATCACGAACGACGTTTTAACGCAATCGTTGATTTTTGCTACAACTTGGGTGTTGGAAGATTGCAGACCAGCACCTTACGACGCAAGGTTAACGCTGAGGACTGGGAAGGCGTCAAAGAGCAGCTCATGCTTTGGACGAAGGCTGGCGGCAGAGTACTGCCAGGCCTTGAGAAACGCCGCAAGGCTGAGTGCCTTTTGATTTAGGAAAAATGCCAGTATGGCCGGATAATTCAGCATGGCGACAAATCTTCAGCAACAACTACAAGTGCCACCGGCGCCTGATCTTGGATCGGCGCCGCAAGACTATGCTCGGGATTTTGTCGATCAGAACAATGGAATTCTGCGCACATTTTTTACTCGTCTAGCCGGAGCGCTTTCTGCACTGGCATCGCCTCGAGGTGGACGATTCCTTAACTTCCCTTACGGGGCTTTTCAAGACTCCACCGATCAGACCGACGGATCAACTGCTGTTGCTTACAGGTTTCGTTTTAACACGACGGACGAGAGCAACGGAGTGTCTATCCTTACCAGAACGGCGTCGTTCACTGGGTCTATTTCGACCACGACGCTAACCGTTTCAACAATTTCTGCTGGTACGATTTATCCGTCAATGCAGATTAGCGGAACGGGGATTACTGCAGGTACAAGAATTGTTGAGCAGTTAACTGGAACCTCCGGAGGAACTGGAACTTATAAAGTTTCTGCATCGCAAACTGTTTCTAGTACTTCAATTTCTGGTGATTTGCCGTCAAGGATTAAAGTAAGCCAAGACGGCTTATATAACGTTCAGTTTAGCGCTCAATTTTTGAATTCATCAAATGATATTCAAAATATTAGTGTATGGTTTGCAGTTAACGGCACAAATAAAGCCGATTCAAATACTGACTTTGGCATTGCACAAAGAAAGAGCACCGGGGACTCTAGTCGATCCGTTGGATCAATGAATTTTTTTCTTTTGCTAAATGCAGAAGACTATTTTGAAATTTTGTGGAGAGTGTCAGATTCTGGTGTTTCTGTTGAGCATTTTCCTGCTGTCACGGCTAGCGGAACGACTCCGGCAATACCAGCTACGCCTTCAATTATTCTGACGGTTACATACGTATCAAACAGGACGGCTTAATATGCCTTATATCAAGTTAAAGATTCCTCCGGGCGTATATCGTAATGGTACTGAGTACCAGTCTTCGGGCCGGTACTATGATGCGTCACTCGTTCGCTGGTTTGAGGGAACAATGCGCCCAGTTGGCGGGTGGCGCAAGCGGTCAACCTCTCAGATGACTGGCGCCTGCCGCAGCTTTCTGAACTGGCGTGATAACAGTGGCAATCGATGGATTGCTG
>JACCDW010167648.1_pt1 | contig 37539 bp, 31 predicted proteins | sample 7449781 | NCBI WGS metagenome assembly JACCDW01 (sample SAMN15323449, study PRJNA562643) | freshwater metagenome | isolation source: river surface water | place: USA:Blue River Watershed | collected 2017-08-18 | reverse complement strand
GTAAGCCTGATTCCACCATCGGCAATAAGCGGAACACCTTTACCCTTTAATGCAGCTGCCACATCTAGGATGGCAGATAGTTGGGGGACACCAACACCCGCGATGATACGTGTAGTGCAAATAGATCCAGGACCAATACCAACCTTTACTGCATCGGCACCCGCTTTCACTAAATCAAGTGCAGCTTTACCTGTTGCAATGTTTCCTACTACTACTTGTAACTGTGGGAATTTTCTTTTTACCTCTTTTAATTTTTCGATCACCCCTTTGCTGTGACCATGTGCAGTATCGATAATCACCGCATCGACTCCTGCAGCCACTAAAGCAGAAACCCTTTCAAGCGAATCGGCTGTAACACCTACTGCCGCTGCTACCCGCAAACGACCTTTATCGTCTTTGCAAGCATTCGGGCGGACTTTAATTTTAATAATATCTTTATAAGTAATAAGACCAACGAGTTTTCCTGCCTTATCTATTATTGGCAGTTTTTCGATTTTGTGTGTTTGGAGAATTTGTTCGGCCTTTTTTAAATCGATGCCTTGCGCTGCAGTAACCACTTTTTCACGAGGTGTCATAACCTCTAGCACTGGACGCTTTTTATTTTTTTCGAAACGGAGGTCCCTATTCGTCACAATGCCCAACAGTTTATTTTGCGCATCGATAACTGGGATTCCTCCAATTTTATTGTCGGCCATGAGTTGCAGAGCATCTGCAATAACAGCATCCTTAAGCAGTGTAACAGGATCCATGATCATTCCTGACTCGCTGCGTTTTACTTTTCGTACTTCCGCAGCCTGGTCGGCGATGGACATGTTTTTATGAAGCACACCAATGCCTCCTTCTTGCGCAATAGCAATAGCCATGCTTGATTCGGTAACGGTGTCCATTGCAGCAGACACAATTGGTGTATTTAGTTTGATGCCTCTTGAAAAATAAGATGCGATATTAACCTCGCGTGGTAATACTTCAGAGTATGCAGGAACCAGTAATACATCATCGTAGGTGAGTCCTTCCGCGACAAACCTGTTTGACTGATTAGAAGATGCCATGAGATGAATTTTAAGGTTTTAAAATTCGGGCAAATATACGGATTTTTTGGCGAATAGCCGAAATTGTGACGCGATTGAAGATTAATCTGATTGATTATCAGTTATTTATGTCGTGATAAGGGAAATAAAAAGGCACCTGCAGAAAATCTCCAAAATCCACAGGTGCCTACTTTTGTTATAACTAAACAAAACCCTATGAAAGAACGTACCTTAAAGGTAGCAGGACGCACCGTTATTGACTCATTTTCCTAATAAGTGCCATTTACTAATTTACAAGTGTGAGGAAATCGTCGGTTAACTACTTAGGAGCGGTTTAAGCGTTCCATAAAGGCTTCTTTTTTCCTTCTAGAGATTTCGATTTTACTACCGTCGCTCATGATAGCATATCCACCATCTTCCTTAAGAAAGCGGAGGACATGGTTCATATTAATTAAATGGTGGTGGTGAACACGTATAAAGTCCCGTTCAGGAAGTAATTCTTCGTAGTGTTTAAGTCCAGCCGAAATCAACAGTTTTCTTTTATCTGTCAGATAAAATACGGTGTAGCTTCCATCTGCCTCGCAGCGGATGATATCGCGGATATTGACGATTTCATAAGCATTCCCTGTTGGCAATGTAATCTTTTGAAAATTATCATCTGCCCTTTTTAGTTGATCAACCAGGAAACGCAGATTATCCATTGACGGTAACTGGTTTTGTTTGAGTTTCACCTTATCAACGGCGGCCACCAATTCTTCGGCATCAATTGGTTTTAAGAGATAATCGCATGCACTGAATTTGATAGCCTTAATAGCATACTGGTCTGAAGCAGTGGCGAAAATCAATTCAAACTTCTGATCGACTTTTTCAAGCAAATCGAATCCAGAGCCATCGGGCATGCTTACATCCAGAAAAACAAGAGCAGGTTGGTACTGGCGAATAATCTCTACCCCTTGCGCCACATTTGCTGCAGTGGCTACAATTTCTAAATCGGGACAATTTCTACGAATGAGAGCAGCGAGCACTTCCATGCTTTTCTGTTCATCTTCAATGATAACGGTTTTGATCATATGCTCTTGTTTTTAACCCGCGAGAGGCACAAATAGTTCAACCTTTGTGCCAATGGGCTGATTATTATCAAATAAATCGGTTATGGTTACACTTAATCGCGAATGATGGATTTCATTAAGAATCCTTAGTCGATCTTCCGTAATCTTCATTCCTAAAGAACGGTGTTTGCTAACTGGCATGGTTCGTTTAATTTCAGCAGCTCGATTTCTTCCAATGCCATCGTCTACAATACTACAAATTAAAAAATTATTTTCAGAGTGCAGGCTAATCGTTAAATGACCCTTTTTCGGACTCGGGTTGAGACCGTGTAGGATAGCATTTTCAACATACGGTTGCATCAACAAAGGAGGCATAATATCGTAATCTGGGTCGACAGAATCATCGACATGTATTGTATAGTCAAATTTCCCTTCAAAACGCATTTGTTCAAGTTCGAGGTACAATTTTAATGCTTCAATGTCTTCGCCGACAGTAACGGTTGGTTTTTCTGAATTATTAAGTATCACCCGTACGAGTTTTGCAAATTTATTGAGGTACTTTACTGCCTCATCGCTACGTGTATTGAAAATATAATGTTGAATAGCATTTAACGAGTTGAATACAAAATGCGGATTCATTTGAGCTCGCAACGCTTTCAGTTCAATCTTGCTCATTTCCACTTTTCTTTCATAGTCGGCTCGTTGACGCCTTTGTACATATCTTAACCTTAGTAGAAATAATGTATAAATAACCGATATGATTACAACAAAAAGACCGATTACAAACCATGGCTTTAAGTACCAGGGTGTAGTAATGGTAAATGTGAAAGTAGCCTCATTGGCATTCCACACCCCTTCGTTGTTGCAGCTTCGCACTCGAAATGTGTATTCACCAGGTGGCAAATTGGTGTATTTGATATAATCTTCATTACCCGGTGTGCTCCAATCTTTTTCTGATGATAATCCATCAAGGCGTTTTTGATAAAGTACTTTATCCGGATTGGTTAAACAAACCCCTCTGTAATAGAAGGTAATTGTATTTAATTTACTATCGAGAATTGCTCCATTTTGCAAGAGCGTGTCTTCATTCATCAATCGAATTTGTTGGATTGAAGTCCTATTTTCTAGAAGGTTCGGTTTAAATTCATTCGGACTGTGTTTCACCAAGCCACTCACTGTTCCGAACCAGATGGTTCCATTTTCATCTTCCCAAATTCCATTTGTATTACATTCTACACCCGAGAAACCTTCTTGTTTTCCAAACGTGCGAACCTGTACTTTTCCAGTCTTGAGCAACAATTCCAGGTCAATGCGCGCAATACCTTGATTCGTGCCTGCCCACAATCCTTTTTTATCGCGGCTAATTTCAATACTGTAAATTAAATCGGAATTGAGTCCATCTAATTCTGTTATTCGCGAGGTTTGATTCGTAGTTAAATCAAGTACAAGTATACCATTCAGAGTTGCCCCTATGAGTTTGTTATCGATTATTCGGATACCAATAAAATTATCTTCATTTAATTTCAAAGGGTCAGAAATATTAACCATACTATCACCTTGCAAGCGGAACAATCCTGCTTTGTAGGTACCTGCATAAATCTGTCCTTTGCGGTCTTCGCCAATTGCAAATACACCAAAACTAGCAGGAGCAGTTATTCTATAAAAGACAGAAACTGTTTTTGACTGGTTCCATTTCAGACTGGCGATACCATTCGATCCACCTATCCAAATTGTGTGATCGCTTGCTTCAAACAGCGCGTTGTACGGGGGCGCCAATTGAGTATTGAACGATAACTTCGTAAATCGTCCCGCATTAAATAAAAACAAGCCTTGATCTGACCCAAAATAAATTCTTCCTTGTTTATCTTCTAGACCTGATATAAGCGTGCTTGCAGTTAGTCCCTGTTTACTACCAAAAACGTTAACTCCATCGCGATTAATTTGGAACACCCCTTCATTTTGTGAAGTTGCCCAAAGGTTATTGTTTTTATCTCGAAATACTTGGTATACAAACGCCTGGCCTGGAAGAGAGCCTGACTCGAAGGCTGTGAAAGATTTATCACGGTACCGGTACAATCCACTATGAGTACCGAGCCATGTATTATTTTCACGGTCGGTCAGAATACATCTTATCTGATTCGAATTGTTGCTAATACCAACATTAACGTAGCTGAAATTTTTTCCGTCGAACTGTACCAAGCCGCTGTTGGTGCCGATCCAGAGCACCTCATTGTTTTGGTTTTCAAGCGCCGTGATGTGATTATCCATCAAGCCATTTTCGACAAAATAATTTATGGCCTTTCGGGTAGCAACATCGTAAACGCACAGCCCTTTCATGGTTCCAATGACCAACTTGTTTTTAAAAGCCGTTGCGCAGGTCACATTGTTATCTGGTAATCCGTTAGCTATAGTGAGTTTTTCAAATGTTTTGTGTCCAAATAGAATTAATCCATCAGGAGTAGAGATGTACAGTTTAGTCGTATCACCAACAACAACTTGGTTTATGTTGGAATAACCAATTCTTTGAATCAGTTGTAGTGTGTCGTTTTTATATAAGTAGAGTCCCTTATTAGTACCAACATACATACTATAATGAAACCCTTTACAGAGTGAATTGACTTGGAAATTTTTTTTAAAATCCTTTGGTTGAACAGTTAAAAACGTTCTCCCATTTAGTACACCTAACCCTTTATTGGTACCAACAAAAACTCTTCCAGAATCGTCGGTAGCAATAGCATTCACATTTTGGTCAGAAAGTCCATCGCGTTTATTATAGTTTTGAAATGTTTTTCCATCGAAACGGCTTAAGCCACCGTAACCACCGCTCCAAAGGTAGCCACGCGCATCTTGGTGCATGCATGCCACTTGCACAAACGGTAATCCATTTTCTGCCGTATAATTCCTAAAAAAGAATTGCTGTGATAGCAGCAGATGCTGCAACAACAGAAGTATGACGAAAAGCCTTAACCGCATGAGGTTACAAGATACTGCAAAATGCCGATTGAAAAAAAGACAACCTTTAGTTGGTGGTAACCAATCGTTAAGCGGTTGGACTTATTTGTTGGTTGGAAAATTAACCGGATCTACCGACCAAGCCATTGCTCTCTCGGCAAACATGGGTTTTACCGAACCCCAAACCATTGCAAACAATTCTGAGTCCCGGTAAGCATTCAGATCTTCTTCTGAATTCCACCAACTGTAGGTAAAAAACACGGCGGGATTTTGTCTATCCCTTAGAAGTTCAACATGTTGGCATCCTGGAAAGGATTTAATTTTTTCCCAATTCTGTTGGTAGATAGCAAGAAAGCTCTCGGCCATTTCGGGCTTATAGGTCATTTTTACGACGCGTTTAATCATCGAATTCTACTAAAATTTGTATTTTTTGTTTATCCATTTTGGATGGCAGGAAGAAGCGCATTGCACTTGCCCCATTGATGGCTATTTCGAGAAACCCAAAGTGGTTGAATAATGCTAGCGGTTGTCCGAATGCTTCATCGTCGTAAGAATGGCTAATTTTATTAATGCGTGCCCCAGGCATGGTAATGGTGAATTTGCGTTTACCTGCCATTTTATAAAATTGATCCTTCCGAATATTTGTCACGAGGTTACCAAAATCATCGATATAAATCTCCCTAAGGTGGAGCACATTTCCATTCAGGAAACTATCATAGCCAATTGCTTTAAAATAATCATTAACAGGCGTGGCGATTTCGTTTAATGGTTTTCCCTGCAACAAGTGGATCGCAGCAGGTGCAAAAATATCGAGCATAAAGAATTGCCTTTTCTCTTCGCCATCGTAAAAAATCTGGTAGACAGGTTCATTGAATTCGGCGTCGAGAATCGTAAAAATGCCCGAGTCTGGCGCCAGGATATATTGACCTTTGTAGCGTGTAATTAAAAACCGTGTAAGATCGGGCATCAGGCGGTCGTTGGAGGGCTTTCGTTCGATATGGTAACGAAAGGAGACCAAGTGGATGCTGTTTTCGGGAAATGTAGATAAAACGCGGTAGAGATTGTGTGCCACAGAAAGTAAGTCGCGATTACGGATATCATTACTTGCATCGATGATATTTAGTGAAGGAACGGTACTCAGCAATCGGGCTTTGACGATAGCCAAGTAGGTATCGCGATAGCCATAATCTGTGATAAGCGACACTATCCCCATTTGTTCAAAAATACTTATTTATCGCTGGAGGTATTTTCATAAACTTACGAGTGATTAACAGTTTTATAAACACGTATTACCGCGTGTTGCATCAAGTATGAACGAAAAGCTACTCATGCTGGACAGTGTAGATCCGGTAGAAATATATGGGGTGAACGACGCCAAGCTCAATGTCATCCGAAAGTACTTTCCCAAACTCAAATTAGTTGCCAGAGGGTTTTCACTCAAAATTATGGGTGAGCCATTGGAAATTGCGCGGTTTGAGAAGCGCATGGACTTATTAATTGACCATTACCACAAAACAGGATTGCTCAGTGAGAGTGCCATAGAGCGCTTATTGGGGCCAACGGGAGAATCCATTTTAGAATCAAAGGAGGACCCACAATCCGATATCATTGTTTTTGGCAACAACGGTTTGGTTATTCGGTCAAGGACGCCCAACCAGAAAAAAATGGTGGATAGCATTACAAAGCACGACATGTTATTTGCCGTGGGACCAGCTGGTACTGGTAAAACCTATACAGCGGTTGCCTTAGCAGTTAGGGCCTTAAAAAACAAGGAGGTGAAGCGTATCATTATGACGCGGCCCGCGGTAGAAGCAGGCGAAAATCTTGGTTTTCTACCTGGTGACATGAAGGAAAAGCTGGACCCTTACATGCAACCACTTTATGATGCCTTGTTTGACATGATTCCGTCGGATAAACTCAATCAGTATTTAGAAAATCGGACCATACAAATTGCCCCTTTAGCATTTATGCGCGGCCGCACGCTCGACAATGCCTTTGTGATTTTGGATGAAGCGCAGAATACCACTGAAAGTCAGATGAAAATGTTTTTGACTCGGATGGGTGCCAATGCCAAATTTGTAATTACTGGCGATAAAACCCAGATAGATTTACCTACCAAGCAACCCAGTGGTTTACTTCAAGCCTTGCGTTTATTGAAGGATGTAGACGGAGTAACCATTGTAGAATTGGCCAAGGAAGATGTTATTCGACACAAACTCGTGCGTTCGATTATTGAGCGCTACGATAGCAATGCGTGACCCTTACTTTGAATGAAAGGACCGGTGTTCTACCTTTCTTAACTCTTCTGGTGAAAGTGTTTTGAAGTAATCGTAGGTTATCTTCAAACCCTCTGCTCTATTTACTTTAGGTTCCCAACCCAGTATTTGTTTGGCCAGTGTGATATCTGGACGACGTTGTTTTGGGTCATCTTGAGGCAAAGGTTTTACAATAAGTTGTTGGTTCGCACCAGTCAGTTTTAGAATTTCTTCTCCGAATTCCTTAATTGTAATTTCATCTGGATTACCAATATTAACAGGCAAATGGTAATCACTCATAAGCAAACGATAAATTCCTTCAACCAGATCATCTACGAAGCAAAAACTGCGCGTTTGACTACCATCACCAAACATGGTGAGATCTTCGCCTCGCAGTGCTTGACCTATAAACGCTGGCAATACGCGTCCATCATTCAGACGCATACGTGGTCCGTAAGTATTAAAAATTCTAACAATCCGTGTTTCCAAACCATGGTAATCATGGTAGGCCATTGTGATTGCTTCCATGAAACGTTTCGCTTCATCGTAGCATCCCCTTGGACCAACTGGGTTCACATTACCCCAATAGTTTTCTGTTTGTGGATGCACGTGCGGATCGCCATACACTTCACTTGTAGATGCCACCAGTACGCGTGCATTTTTAACCCTTGCGAGTCCGAGTATATTATGAGTACCCAGCGAAGACACCTTTAAAGTTTGAATAGGAATTTTAAGGTAGTCGATTGGGCTTGCAGGAGAGGCGAAATGGAGGATGTAATCCAATTCACCAGGAACATGGACGAATTTAGACACATCATGGTGGTAAAACTCAAATTGTTCGAGTTTGAAAAGGTGTTCAATGTTTCGCAGGTCACCAGTAATCAGGTTATCCATTGCGACAACCCGCATACCTTCTTTAATGAACCGATCGCACAGGTGGGAACCGAGAAAGCCGGCAGCACCGGTGATGAGGACTCTTTTACTCATAAAAAATTAAATCGTGTTGATACCGATGCAATAGTATTGATAGCCTTGTGCCTTCATATCCCTTGCATCAAAAATATTTCGTCCGTCGAAAATCACCTTATTTTTTAATTTCGAAGAAAGCACTTGAAAATCTGGTGATCGGAATTCAGGCCATTCAGTAACAATCAAGAGTGCATCAGCGCCATCAACCGCATCAAACATATCGGAAGCATAACTAATGGAGTTGCCTAAAATTCGTTGTGCCTCATGCGCAGCTACGGGATCGTATGCCACCACTGTAGCCCCTTCGGCCAAGAGACTTTCGATAATCACCAAACTAGGCGCTTCGCGCATATCATCTGTTTTCGGTTTAAAAGACAACCCCCACAAAGCCAATTTCAATCCTTTCAACTGTCCCTTAAAATGCCCTTTCACCTTATTAAAAAGGACTTTTTTCTGATTATCATTAACAGTTTCAACTGCATTTAAGATGCGCATTTCGTATCCATTTTCTGCAGCAGTTTTAATAATCGCCTTTACATCCTTTGGGAAGCAGCTTCCGCCGTAACCCACACCAGGATAGATGAAACGGTTGCCAATGCGGCTATCGCTACCAATACCCTTTCGTACCATGTTAACATCGGCTCCCATAATTTCACACAGGTTTGCGATGTCGTTCATAAAGCTGATTTTGGTAGCCAGCATGGCATTAGCAGCGTACTTTGTCATTTCAGCACTCGGAATATCCATGAAGAGTATTGGGTGGCCGTTTAATAAAAAAGGTTTGTAGAGGCGGCGCATAATTTCTTCCGCTTCTGGTCGGTCGGCCCCAACCACGATGCGATCAGGTTTCATGAAATCATCTATGGCGGCACCTTCTTTTAAGAACTCCGGATTCGAAGCCACAAAAAAATCGATGGTTACACCCCGTTTATTCAATTCACCCTGCACAGCTGCTCTTACCTTTTCAGCCGTACGCACAGGCACGGTCGATTTCGTAACCACCACTAAAGGTTGTTGCATGTATTTTCCGATATCAGCAGCCACGCCAAGAACATATTTCAAATCGGCAGAACCATCTTCATCTGGAGGCGTTCCAACGGCAATAAAAGCAACCTCAGCGCCCTGAATACTTTCTTCTAAAGAAGTAGAAAAGTGCAAGCGATGTTTTGCCGTGTTTCTTGCCACCATTTCATCTAATCCCGGTTCATAAATTGGCAAGACTCCTTTTTTAAGGTTGTTGATTTTTCTTTCGTCAATATCAACGCAAGTAACATCAACCCCTACTTCTGAAAAGCAAGTACCAGTTACCAATCCAACGTATCCAGATCCAATTACGGTAATTTTCATAGTGATGCCATTAAATTAATTCAAGAACCTGTTTTATGATGTAATCCTGAACATCCTCTTGCATTTCTGTGTGTATTGGCAAGGACAGAACAGACGCGCACAACATTTCCGTAACTGGGAAATCACCTGATTGGTAGCGATCGCTTGCAAATGCTTTTTGCATGTGTAGTGGAACAGGATAATAAATCATGGAGGCAATTCCGACGGCAGCCAGTTTTTCTCTTAAGGCTGTGCGGTCGACCTGTTGCAGCACCAGCGTATATTGGTGAAAAACATGATTACTGTTTGCTGCCCTAGCAGGGATTCGCATTTTTGGGTGGTTAGCAAAAGCCGCATCGTATTTATCAGCTACTCTGTTGCGTGCAGCAGCATAGCTATCAAGGTGCGGCAGCTTAGCATTTAGCACTGCCGCTTGAATTGTATCGAGACGGGAGTTCACTCCAAGTACATCGTGATAATATTGTATTCTTTGACCATGATGAGCAATCATGCGCATTTTTGCTGCTAAGTCATCATCATTCGTCATAAGAGCTCCACCGTCCCCATAACAACCCAAGTTTTTACTAGGAAAAAAAGAAGTCGATCCGATTTGACCGATAGTTCCAGCTTTTCTGGTTGACCCATTGAAAACATAATCGGCCCCAAGAGCTTGCGCTGTGTCTTCAATAACATATAAGTTATGTCGTTCGGCAAGTGCCATTAACTTTGTCATGTCGGCACATTGACCAAAGAGGTGTACTGGAACGATGGCCTTTGTTTTAGGTGTAATGTGTTTTTCAACCGCATCTACATCAATATTAAAAGTCAGCGGATCCACATCCACGAGAACAGGCGTTAGTCCCAACAAACCAATTACCTCAGCTGTAGCTACGTATGTAAAACTAGCCGTAATTACTTCGTCGCCTGGTTTCAAGCCTAGTGCCATCATGGCAATTTGCAAGGCGTCGGTACCATTAGCGCAGGGAATAACATGTTTTACCCCCAAGTAATTTTCAAGAGCTGCTTGAAAGGTTTTTACTGCGGGACCATTTATAAAAGCAGTTGTATCTAATACTTCATTGATACCTGCGTCGATTTCGTTTTTGATTTTAAGGTACTGTGACCTTAGATCAACCATTGGAATTTTAGGCGGAATGCTCATCTTTGAATCAGCGAATTTACTTAAAAAAGGGGGAGAAAAAGCATATAAATCATTGGTGCAATTGGAATCAGTCGCGGTTGTTTATTTTATCGAATGCTTGTAAAAACCAATCGGGGATGCGGCACATTTTTCCTGTGTTTTTTTCTTGACAGACCAAGGTCACTTTTCCTGTGTTGAGCAAATCCCCATCGGCGTTCCTGCATTCGTATTCGAAAGGTAGTCGCACACCCGTCGGCACTTCACGCATGACAGTAACAACAGTGATTTCATCGTCGTAGCGGGCAGGTTTTTTATACGATACAGAGAATTCTACCACTGGCATCAAAATACCCCTTTCCTCGATTTCGCGGTAACTAAAGCCCAATTGTCGGAGTGCCTCAACCCTTCCCACCTCGTAATATTGCGCGTAGACACCATAATAAACGTATCCCATTTGATCTGTTTCACCGTAGCGTACTCGAATTTTTGTTTCAGATTTTATCATAACAACAGCTCTTGTAAATGTAACAAGAAGGGCGCATTCAATAATCATATTGTCTTTTTTGGGCACTAACTCCCAATTTTCTTGTTTAACTTTTAACTATGATACTTAAACATTGTTTTGATTAAAAAGATGTTACCCCATCAAACAAAAGTTGAGATTTTACAGAAAAAAAGCTTATCTAAAAAAATATTTTCTTGGAGAAGAATTTTTTTTGGGTTGTTGGCGAAAGCGTGTGATTTTTTTTATTGCTGAGTAAAAATAAACGGGACACTTGCAGTGGATTCATAAATTCAAAAATAGTATACACCCTCTATAAGTGTTGATTTTACTGTATACACAGCGATAAACCCTTATTCCATTAACAATAAACGAGTAGAAATACGAAACAATTGCAATGAAGAAAATCGAGCAGAATTTTTCTACAAAAAAGCAGAACGATTTGTCCAGAATACGTTCCATGTAAAAAAAATCAATTAACCAATAGCCCATAAAAAAAATTCCCTGATTTTTTTTTTGTCCGAAGATTGTAAAGACAAATAATCACCATATATTTACAAACAGGTAACCGTTGATTACTTATAACACACAAATTTTAAAAACTTTTGGAGGATATGATGAAAGAGAAAACTGCTGAGCAGGTTTGGAACGGATGTCTCGAAATTATTAAAGACAATGTTAGTCCTCAGAATTTCAAGACATGGTTTGAACCTATCAAGCCAGTTAAGATCAGTGAGAACACACTGACGATTCAAGTGCCTTCGCAGTTTTTTTATGAATGGCTAGAAGAGCACTATATCTCTTTAATAAAAAAGGTCATCAAAAAAGAACTGGGGCCAGAAGGTCGATTGGAATACAATATTATTATGGACAATGCTTCAGGAAAAACTGAGACACCCATAACTTTTAAATTACCAAACATCAACACCAATTTAAAGAACCCATCGGTATCGATGCCGATTGACATTGGTTCGAATCCCATTAAGAATCCATTTGTGATTCCGGGACTTAAAAAGGTGCAGGTAGATTCGCAACTCAACCCTAATTACAGTTTTGACAATTTTGTTGAAGGGGATTGTAACCGTTTAGCACGTAGTGCAGGTTATGCTGTTGCACAGAAGCCAGGTGGAAATGCTTTTAACCCACTCCTTATATATGGAGGTGTTGGTTTAGGAAAAACCCACCTAGCACAAGCCATTGGTATTGAAGTAAAGAAGAATTACCCAAACAAAACCGTCCTTTACGTTCAATCTGAGAAATTTATTACTCAGTTCATTGAAGCTGTAAAGAACAATAACCAAAACGATTTCGTTCATTTCTATCAAATGATTGACGTTTTGATTATTGATGACGTTCAGTACTTTGCCGGTAAGGAGAAAACGCAGGATGTATTTTTCCACATCTTTAATCACTTGCACCAATTAGGCAAACAAATCATTCTTACTAGCGACCGTGCCCCGGTTGACATTCAAGGAATTGAGCAACGTTTACTTTCGCGTTTCAAATGGGGACTAAGTGCTGATTTGCAACCTCCGGGATTAGAGACCAGAATTGCTATTCTCGACAAAAAAGTATACAACGAAGGCATCCAATTACCACGTGAAGTGAACGAGTACTTGGCCTACAGTATTACTTCGAATGTGAGAGAACTCGAAGGCGCCTTGATTTCATTGCTTGCACAATCAAGTCTCAATAAAAAGACCATTACACTAGAACTTGCCAAGAACATGATTGACAAGTTTGTGAAGAGTACGGCTAGAGAAGTTTCGATTGACTATATACAGAAAGTGGTTTGTGATTATTTTGATCTGGCCATTGACACTATGAAGTCAAAAACCCGTAAGCGCGAAGTGGTACAAGCTCGTCAAATAGCGATGTACTTTGCTAAGAGCATGACCAAATCGTCATTAGCTACGATAGGCATGCATTGCGGTGGAAAAGACCACGCAACGGTGCTTCACGCCTGCCGTACCGTCAACAATTTGATGGATACCGATAAACGCTTCAAAGCCTATATTGAAGAGTTGGAAAAGAAAATAAGTATTAGCAACTAAAATTAGAAGCCATCTTAACAGATGGCTTTTTTTTATCCCTCTTTTCCCTCCTTTGAGTTCGTTCTATTTAAGCGTTTTTTTGAAGTTATACCATATTTAATCCTTGTTTAATCGAAGAAACTCAGTTAGATTTATCATTTGAATCTATTACGATACATGAAGCAGATAGCTGTTATAGGAAGTGGCACCATGGGCAACGGAATTGCTCACGTTTTTGCTCAATTTGGGCATCAGGTGAACCTGATTGATATCAATGAAAAAGCGCTTGAAAAAGCTCTTGCGACTATTACAAAAAACCTCGACCGTCAGGTTCAGAAAGGAAGTATTACAGAAGACATCAAATCTGCCACATTATCCAACATAACCACGACAACCGATTTAAAAACTGGCGTCGCTAATGCCGAGCTAGTGGTTGAAGCTGCAAGTGAAAATGTTGAAATTAAACTTTCCTTGTTCCGTCAGCTAGATGAGTTTTGTCAAGCTGGCACTATACTTGCCTCGAATACCTCCTCCATTTCGATTACTAAAATTGCCGCTGTTACAAAACGTCCAACACACGTTATTGGCATGCACTTCATGAACCCGGTACCAGTTATGAAGCTAGTGGAGGTTATTAGAGGTTACGATACATCTGACGAGGTGTGCGCCACTATTATGGAAATGTCTAAAAAACTTTCTAAGGTTCCGGTGGAGGTAAATGATTACCCTGGATTTGTTGCCAACAAAATATTAATGCCAATGATTAACGAAGCCATCATCACTTTGCAAGAAGGTGTGGCGGGAGTTGAAGAAATTGACACTGTGATGAAATTAGGCATGGCTCATCCAATGGGTCCGTTACAATTGGCTGACTTTATTGGACTTGATGTTTGTTTAAACATCTTACGTGTACTTGAAGATGGTTTTGGTAATCCAAAATACGCACCTTGTCCGCTCCTAGTTAACATGGTAACTGCAGGGCATCTTGGGGTAAAATCAGGTAAAGGTTTTTATGATTACAGCCATGGTGGTAAGGAATTAATTCCCGCTAATCGATTCAGAAAAAAAGGTTTAGAAACCGCATAAGCTCCATTGAACAGCACTTATAAAGATATCCTCCCCATTGAATTTCCCAGCATTCCCAGTGCAGGCGTTTATTATTTTACTACTAAGAGCGGCCTTCGTTACGAAGTGCGTTTTGGGCGGTTGCAGGATAATATTCTGCATGCCAATATTGTATTTGGTGTAATTAACGATGAATTTGAAGGGGAAGAGTACATTACTACTAATCGTGGAGAAGTTTATCAAGTGATGAACACCATTGTTGAGATAGTAAAGGACTATATGCGTCAACATCCCAAGGTAAATGTATTTGAATTCAACGCTGTTGGGCGAGATGGTGAAGCAGAAGGTGTTGAGAATGCACGTATGATGTTGTACAAACGCTTCCTTCCTCGCATTTACGAAGAAGGTTGGAAATTCAAAATTGATGGCAATTTTGCCTTGGTAACTAAGAACTGATTATAGTCCCAGCCAGCTTTTCGCTGCCCCCCCCAATATCATTGCCTTTTCGTTATCGTTGATTGGTGCTGATCGCACCAATTCTCCTGGAACGGCTTCGCCCAAAGGAAAAGGATAATCACTTCCTTGCATGACTTTTTCTGCTCCAATTAAATCGATAACGTATTGCAGCATTTTATGATCGCATACATGGCTATCCACCCAAAACTTACCTAGGTAGGACTTTGGATTGTTCTTATTATCGATTGCCACTAGGTCGGGACGACAATCCCATCCGTGTTCAATTCGGCTGATTGTAGGAAGGAAGGATCCGCCGCCGTGAGCAAAACACACGCGTAGTTTCGGATACTTTTCTAATACGCCGCTGAAAATAAGGCTACAGGCAGCGCGACTTATTTCTGCTGGCATTCCAACCAACCAAGGCAACCAATATTTTTGCATATGTTCTTCGCCCATCATTTTCCAAGGGTGAATTAGAATGGCTGCATTCAAGTTTTCGCAAGCGGCAAAGAATTCATGAAACTCTTCGTCGCCCAAATTTTTCTGATTGACATTGCTGCCAATTTGAACCCCTTTGTACCCCATTGCCATAGCGCGCTCCAGTTCAGCAATAGCTGCAGCCGAATTTTGCAATGGCACTGTTGCCAAGCCTAGAAATTTATCGGGATGTTGATTAAACACCCCAGCAATATCATCGTTAAGAAAACGGCTTACTGCCACACCTTGCTCTAATGGCTTGTCGTAATTAAACATCACGGGAATGGTACAAATAACCTGTTGATCAATGCCGTGTTGAGCCATTTCGTCGATGCGTACTGCAGGATCCCAGCAATTAATCATTACCTCGCGGAAACGTTTTTCACCTTGCATCATCCAAGCCTTGTTCTTCTCGTGATGGTGCATCATGATATAATCATCCCTTTGGAATTGTTTACCGAAATCAGGCAAATCGCGGGGAATAATGTGTGTATGGGTATCGATTGTAAACATCTACTTAATTTTTGTCGCTAGCATTAAAACATCTTTACCGGTGGTCCAGTGATACCCTAAATGAAAAGGTAATTTTGGAACGGAGGCGCTGTCTTTTTCATAAGCTGCCATAATGCTTTTTTGCATTCTTAGGTAGGGGAAATTCTTGATGGGTTGTGAGTACTCGCCGAACAATTTGATGGTCCAACCTCCGCCTTCAGAAATTTCATCGTACGGAATGCCGGTATCATCTTGTAATATAACATTGCTACTTGTGAGAATGAGTTTCTTCATATTGCTCATAAAGTTGGCGTGTAACACATAAGAGGCACTCTTGATATAGGTGGCCGAATTAGCAATATTGCTCTTCACAAATTTGAAAAATGCCGATGTATCGTTAAAGTACTGATTCGATACATCGTACTTGAAATAATAAACTTGTTTTACAATACCCTCCTTGTGACAGGTCACGCGCACCCCAATGGCTTTCACATTATCGGCATAAGCCACTTCTTGTAACTCCCCTTTTTCAGTCTTCACAATGTAGTGCAATGAATCAATGGAATGGCCTGACCGTTTCATAAAGAAACAAATTACCGGAAGGGTTCCATTTACTTTTTGTCGCTGAAAATCACGTAACATGTATTCAGTGATAAAGTAGCTTCTTTCGAAAATTTCGGTAAGTGATCGTTTCAAGTTTTCAGAGTAATCGATGGATTCTTCCTTCGTGAATTTATCAATTTTAGGTAACGCCCCTACCGGCTCCAGACCTAACATGATTACCTTTTGTGCCTGAGGAAAAAAAGCGTTCACTGTCATAAAATCAGGACCAGAAAAAGGGTAAAAGGCTGTAGAGATAGATTTTGCCGTTGCACTCATTTCTTTGCTCGTCCAATTGGCCATTGGTATAAGTCGGTTCTTTTCTACCTTGGTCCAGTTCTTATCAATAAACGTTCTGTGCGTGCTCCAAACAGCAGAATCGTGCAGTGCTGCTAATTGTCCGCTTTGTTTTACTCCACTTATAATTGCCGACACCTCGTCGTAGTAACCGCCCGAACCTGTAACATGGTTGTTTTTAGGTAGACTATCAACGAGTGTTATCGAATCCCGAATTGCGATTGTATCGTTGTTCCTATTTTTTGACTCTGCACCACTTGATTGGCAGGAATAAGAAATTATTGAGAGTGCTACCAATACTACAAATTGGATAAGCTTATTGTTCAGTGGCATACTTGCTGAAAATGGATAGATCGTTTTTAAATTTTCTTGTTCGTTGGCTTTCGAGGCGGTACAAAGCTACGCCTAAATCTCTAAGGAAGGGCAGGCCAACGGTATCGTACTCGTAATTTCCGGTGCCAAAAGTATTACGTTTATTGGTATATAAAACAGCACTTACCATAAATTCGGCACCATTAGAGAGGTTTACCACATAAGCACAGTCGGAAATAAAGCCGTAGGCACGGCCAACGATATTGATGATCCGAATAGAGTCTTGGTCAATTACCTTGGTGGTGGCCCCGTAAATCAGGTATTTCTTATAAGAATCGATGTATCGGGTGGAATCGTATTTTGGATAAGCGCTTTCTCGGGGATAGCGGCACAATTGGGTCATTAAAAATTTCCAATCGTCCTCCGTAATATGGTACCTATTTTCGGCAGGAAGATCTTGCATAAAAATCAAATTCCTAAGTACCCGATGTGTGGTACTTAAGGGCATAAAATTTGACCGACTAAAGTCTTTGGGTGTGGCGATTAGTTTTTTCTTTCGGTAAACATTTTTACCCACTTTCATATTATGGATTGGAGGATCAAGGTGCCATTTAACACTATCGCCTGGTTGTGTGAATATCAAGTGACCATCGGTTCCGATAAATCGAATTTGGTTCATCCAGTTGTTTCCAGCGCCGATGCAAGCCACGTCAAATCGACCGCCTAACCGTGCCATCGGGAAACCCAATTCTCGCATGCGGTTATGCGCGTAATCTGGTGTAACAAATTCGAGGGTACGGCTAAAGCTGATGTTATCACTAACCAATAACATTTTACGAATGTGGTGTTCGATGTTTGGAAAACCATTTGGGGAGGTCGTATCCTTCCACATTTTGGTTTGGCAAGAACGCAAACTATCTGTAAGCATGGGCGTTGAGCGGGTGAGTCCCTTGCTTTGCATTTCGTTTATTTTTTCAAGTGCCAAAATGGACATTGGCAGCTTTACCATGCTCGCGCAATAGAAATACAAGTTGGAATCGAGATTGTAAGTATAGTCCTTAAAAATTGGCCGGTTGTTCGCATCTCGCGTAATTTGCGTGTAGATAATCTGAAGGCGGTATCCGTTTTTGTTTTCTTTTACCTGTCGCAGCGTAGGTGTGGTGTTAAGAATAGAATCAAGCAACCGCGCATTTTTTGACACAGTGCCTTGCGGTTTGGTGGGTGTGATTTTCTTGACTGGTTTTTTTGTCGTTTTCTTTTTTTGTGCCTGAGCTGGTGCCAGCCAAAGGAGAAGCAGAAGAGCTGTGAGAAGGTGTTTCACGAATTGTTCCTCCTTGCCACTAAAAAATTACTGTTTTTATCTCGGTAATTATACCCTAAACCAAATTTAAGATTCATGGCTCCCTTGGTTTTATAGAGGGAATCAAGATCTGTTTGATAGTGCTTGGAAAACATGGCAATTGGCTTTGAGTAACTGCCGTACAAATGCAAGGACCAACTGTTGTTTAAGAAATACTTAACTGGAATACCGCTGTCATCTTCTACCACCGCCTGCGAATTATTTAAGATAACCTCACGCATGGTTTTAAAGGTTGGTTTGTGTAGCAAGTAGGAGGCGCCTTTTAAGTAAGTAATCGGTTGTTGAATAGCGTAAAGGTATTTTTTCAAACCCTTTTTTGCATTGAGAGAATAGTCGGCAATATTTGCAGACACATACTCTACTGTTTGTAATTGGTTAGACGAACCAACAAACTCAATTTGAAGTCCCTGTACAGGCGCCTCAAGTGGTGGACTTTGAATAGTTGAAAGGATTTTTTGACCAGATGTATCGATGCCAAACCGTTGAATAGAAACGATTTTATTATCCATTCTTTTTAGAAAGAGCAATAACACATGTACAGTGCCATCGAGGTCTTCGTTGTGCAGGTCATCGTGCATGCTTTCGGTGCGGAAAAAACTAAAATTGAGAATGGCATTTAAAGAATTATACAACTGATCATAATAGGATATCACCGAGTCTTCTTGAAAATCTGGCAAGGATCCAACCGGCTCTAGTCCTACCAACACATAGCGTTCGCGGTTTGGAAAAAATAGTAAGGGGTATAAAATATCAGGTCCCGAGAAAGGATAAAAAACCGTTTTGGATGTTGGGAGTAGCGAATCGAGTTGTTGTGTTGCAAATTGCGAAACAGGCTTGATCCGTTCGTTTTTATAGGTAGTCCATCTGCTTTCGAACCTACTACAAAAAGCCATGTAGGACTTCATAAAGACGCCGCTCGAAAAATTTCCAGTCGTATCAATACCGGCTATGTAGGAGGCCAGTTGATCAAGAGAATCGTTCACCTGAAAAGTTGGCGCGGCTTCGACGGCAGGTGTTACCACCAAGGTATCTCGTTGTTCAGTTTTTGATGAAGTGGGGGCGTTGGGCGAACACGCCACGCAGACAAACAGCAAGGGAATAATAAAACGGTAAATCACAAATCAGTCTAGTTGATTTCTCAGGTGAAGGAGTTTATCGCGTACGATTTTCAAGCGGCTCACCACTTCTGCCGTTTTATCTTGGTTATTTTTTTGTTTTAGTTGATCACGTGCTCCTTGAATGGTGAAGCCTTTGTGTTTCACTAAATCCACAATCATGGCTAGGTGTTCAATGTCTTTTTGTGTAAAAAGCCGATTGCCCTTTTTGCTCTTGGTAGGTTTTAGAACTTCAAATTCCTTCTCCCAAAATCGAATCGTGCTAGCGTTCAGATCAAACATATCTGACACTTCAGAAATAGAATAGAACAGTTTAGTTGTTTCTTCTTTTTCGCTCGTATTCATTAACAGCTTGTTTTGGCAGAGGAGTTGTTTGTGTAATTAAATGTAGGATTACATAAAAAACTACGCCAAGGGAGTTATCAACAGAAACAATTAGCTATAAACAAAAACGCCCCGGAAAAATCCGAGGCGCTTTTTACGAAATAAACCGGTTAGGGTTGTACAAAGTTGAACGATTGTCCAGATACCGTAATTGTTGCACTTAGGTCGCAAGCGCCGCTACCATAGTCGATGGTGCGTGCCGGACGACTGCCCGGTGTATAAACCAAGGTGCCGCTGATGAAGGGGTGACGATGTGGTTGCAAAGCCACTGGAGCGCAATTAAAGTCGCGTACCAGATCAGTAGCTACCACTGTATAATTTTCGTTACTGCTGTTAACACCCGATGCAGAGCCATTCATTTTAATAATGGCCCTTCTCCAATTAATTGGTTTGGTTTGACCTCTATAACAGTTGGTATCACTGGTGTTAACGAGTTCATGTGTTCTGTTGCAGCTCCAACTCACGGTACCACCACTGCTTGGTTTAGCTATGGAGATATTGGCTGTTACCGACCAAGTTAATGCGATACCAGGATTGTAGCCAGGGGTGATGGTAGATGGTGTTGTATTCTCAATTGTTTTGTTAGTGATGGTCACTGAATAATTATCTACAACATAATTACTAGACGTCACGGTCATTTTGAAGCCAGGGTGGCGGTAGTAGAGGGCGCTGCTGGTTGACCCTGAAAAATCATAGATTAATTTTCCTGTACGGGTTTTACCATCACTACCCACGCAACCTGATGTGCCAAAATCAACTGTAAATACTTTTGAACCTAGCACCGATGTAACCGTAGCACAAGGTGCCATGGCAATTTCGCCAACGCCACCTTGTCCGTTAGAACGAAAGGTAGAAAGGCTACCCGTTTCAGCCCCTTGGCTGCCCATCGCTTGAATATCGTTATCGATACTTTCGGCCATGCTATTGTCTTGTGCCGATGTTTGCTCGGTGTCGGTGGTGGTAGTGTCGTCTTCGGTTTCTTCTGTTTTCTTTTTACACGAAGTAAATAATAGACCGCCAACTAGCAGACTCAAGCCCAGTAGATGTGAAATGCGTTTTGTTTTCATGGTGTTGTTTTTTATTAAGATGCCCTTTCTTTTGAAAGGTTTAATCGATTTCTAAAATTAATATAAAAATGGATGAAATTTTGTTCCGAATCGCGAAAAAGCAACAGCCGGAAAAGGCACTTTTAGCATGTTTAACATAGAAAGCGTTTTCTTGAGCCAGGGTTTTTTTACTGGAAGGTTGGTGAGGTCGATATCTAGGGACAAGTAGCCTATACGGTAGCGTTCGAATACCAGTAAATTGCCGCCATTATCAAACACGGGTTTGGTGTTAACAGTTGCATTGATCATACCAGTAGCTCCGTAACCCATTGAAACACACAACCACCGCCATTTCGCGTATTTTTCACTAAACGCAAACGGTGAAAACGTGAGCCAGTACTTTTGGCCATTGTAATCTTTTAGAATTTGGGTTGATGGCGAGTCGCCCAATAAATTGGGATTGTAGCGGGCCAAGCCACTTTTATAGTACGAGTATTTCAACATGAATTTTTGGCTGTGCCAGCCCTTTTGTTGCCCCATAGCCAGTGAGGTGCCCGCCACGTTCACCAGCATATCCGAGGTTGAAAACCCCCAACCCTTGCTAAACCCATCCATTACCTCTATTGCCGACATGTACCCCAACCCAATGAGACCACCCCACCAAAAACTAGCTTTCTCTTCGAACCGACAATTGTGCATGGAGCCCATCATTAAACGTGCCATTTGGTAGGTAGTAAAGAAATGCCCGCACTTATCCATTTGCAACCATTCATCAGCATCTTGAAAAAAATGGAATTTACCCGTATTGTATTCGTTGTACCAGGCCACATTCAAGTAGAACAACGAGCCTGAAGTGAGGGCGGAGGAAGAAATTATAAATGCTTTTTTTCTTCGCGCAAAAACAGCCGAACTATCGTTATCAGCGCTACTGCTAAAAATCATAACAATAAAAAGCGTCGAAAGCAGAAGGCGATTCATGTTCAAATTTAATGTAAAAGATCACAGCCTTTACTAAACAAATTTAAAAGCAATGAACTTGCGTACTATCAAGTAAAAGTTGGCCGAGGTGTGCGCAAGGGATTGAAGGCAGTAGCAAGATGCAGCCAGACCGTGCACGCACTTGGTGGACGGAGGCCCCGCAACCACTGTATGCGGGGACCCCGGACCACCTAGTGCGTGCCGGTATGGCAAATCTTCTACAGCCGGAAAGCCCGACCCGCATAATGAGTAGGGGGAGGAATGCGGGGTGCGCCCAAAACCAAATGAAGCTGTGCTTGTCACTGAAAAAAATCAATCTACTCGGAAATGACTAAATAGTCTTGATTTAGCAAGTATGAAATTGATTCTACAACCCTGATTTAGAAGACAAGGTCATGTATTAATAAGCAAGTGAGCACTCACATAAAAAAAGAATCGAGGAGAGTTGATGCCGTTTAAAGGTCATCGTATTCAACTAAATCGCGAATCTCTTCGAGGTTTAGATCGTTGGCGGATTGGCGTGTATCCATAGGAATTTGCGCATTCTGATCTCCCGCGCCATTGGCCCCATTGAGATCAACCGCATCGTATAAATTTATATTGTTGTAGATGCTTCGCGCTTTTCCGAATTTGAAAACAATACCTGTTTCAGAAAACAACGTTGTGCCAGGCGCTGCATGGTAAAAGTAGGTGCGGTAGGGCGCTGCTCCCGGGTTTTTTTGATCCGAATAAAACGTAAGATTGGTATTAGTGCAAAGTCCGGATGCCAGAAACAAATTCAACCGTTTGCCTCTGTAATCGACTCTGAAGCCCGTGTTTAATTCGTAGCGTGTGAATTGAAACGTTTTTACACTTGGCAAATAATAGAGTGAATCGTGGTTAGAGAAATTATACATGCCTCCCTGCGGTTTGGTGTAAAGTGCCAATAACCAATGTTTACCAATTGGAAAATTGATTGTAGCTTGTCGCGGAAACTGAATGCTGACATTGAATTTATCGAGTCGGCCAATTCTAAAACCCACGAAAGGTAAGTAAAGGCGGTTGCCCCAGGCGAAGGACTTGGTTGCGCCGATTCTAAAATTCAACCACCGTTTCGCATTATAACTAAATACGATTGTAGAAGCCAGGCGCAAGTAGGCGGCAGATTTGTACGACATGTCGCGCGTTAAAAATGGTGCCACCTCAACGAACCACACACTTTTTTTACCGTTATTTTTAATGTAGCGCACACCTACTCCCGTTTTACGTAGGCGGTGATCAGCAATGCCTTTGAACTCTGGACGAAGCGTGTGTATTAAACCTGTTACCAAGACATGTTCATTGGCTTGTAGTGTTTTATTATTGTCTACCCCTTGCCAATCGCGCGTGTACACAGGAATAAGGAAGGACAGATTACCTTGACGCAACCCATACGTTTCAAGCGTTTGGCCAATACGATTCGTTGTTTTCAACTCTTGATTCGCCTTGCGGTAACCATCAAACTGAATTTGATTTTGAAAATAGTGCCGAGGTCTTTTAGCACCTGTAGAATCATAGGCACCCTGTGCCACCCCTTGTGTGGCGAATAACAAAGCCGATGAGACTGTTATGTATAAAAATAACCTCAATCGTTTTTATCTCTAATCGTTTTTATCATCTCGCGCCTGAACTCTTCTTCGGCCAAGTGCAATTTTGCCAATTTCAAAACACCGATAACCGCCTTCATTTTTTCAGAATAGGTTTTGTATAGATCTGCTTCCGCTTGTCGGGTCATGGCCTCAAGATGGACCAAATCCGCTGCATCCTTTTCGGACATGCCATTGTTATACTGCCGATAGGCTTGTTTTAAATTCCGTTTCAACGCTTTTAGTTTATCGTTGTATTCGTTGTAAATCGGCCAGAATTTCTCTGCTTCAGAAGCCGTTAACTCTAGCTTTTTATTGATAAAGGCCATGCGGAGAGCTTCTACACGGTCGTTCTGAGCCTGTGCCACACGAGGCAGTAGCGAACAGATGAAAATAACTATGAGTACGACTTTACGCATTAACTATCCAATTCCTCCTCGTAAAGTTCGTTCAGTAAATCGTTTGAGTCGTTGGTGTTTTTTTTAGGCCCGTTGAGGTGTTTTTCTAAATCCGCAGGGTTGACTATGTCAAACAATTCATCATTCTCAATAGCCTCAAACGTTTGTTGCTGCATCAATTCTTTGCGATCGAGGCAGGCAATGGTGCCACAATCGCCTTCTGCAACTGGGCGGTGATAAAGGCGGTAGCCCATTAAGGCTATTACCACCAGTAAAACAGCCGCTGCCGCCATTGAAGCGGTGCGGAATAAAGCAACAACACGGCCATTTCTATTGGGCAAGAGTTGCTTTTGTAAATCAGCAGCAGTGGTGTTAAAATAATCGCTAGGCACATCAAAGCCCAATTCAATTTTTGGGATATTGATGCTAGGAGTCCCTTCGCCCCCATTCACCAATGCGTACCGGCTCGACTCAAAATAATTTTCGGGCACCTCGAAAACAGGTTCACGACCCACTGCATACAATTCACTGTACAAAGTGCGATCACACCAACCCTCAGCAAATTCGTAGTGTTCGGGCACAACGAACGCGTTTTTACGGCTGGCCTTAAGCAGAGGAAGAGCGGTGTGTTCATCTTCCCATGCAATGCGTTGCATAAGTTGTTGCGCAGAATTGACGAAATAATTCCCTGGGACACCGAAGGCGCCTTCATTATTAGTAGGTATGGAATTAGTATCAGTCATTTTGAATTAGACGCTCGTTATTTCAATTGGTTTAGTCGTTTTTCAAACTTTCTTCAATTTTCTTCGCCGCCAGGTGGTAGCTCGCTTTGAGGGCACCAACCGAAGTTTCGAGAATTTCGGACATTTGTTCGTAGGGCATTTCATCGTAATACCGCATATTAAACACGATGCGTTGTTTTTCGGGTAACGTTAAGATAGCCTGTTGTAATTTGCGTTGTATCAAATCCCCCTTAAACAGCGGATCGCTTTCTAATTGCTGTGAGAGCAGGAATTCAATTGGGTGTAAGGACTCTGTTTTCTGGCGCGCTTTTTGGCGCAAAAAACCCAAGGCCTCATTCGTTGCAATGCGGTAAATCCATGTAAACAAGGCGCTATCCCCTTTAAAATTTTCCAATCCCTTCCACACCTTGATGTAGGTATTTTGCAACACATCGTCCGCATCATCGTGCAGAATGACGATTTTGCGGATGTGCCAATACAACCGTTTTTGATAGCGATCAATCAATAATGAGAGGGCCGCATTGCGCTCGGTTGGGTTTTGGTACCGATCCAATATATCCTGATCCTGTTGCAAAAGTGAGTTTCTGTATATTTGACGCAAAAATAACCCGAAGGTTTAACGCACCGCTAAGATTGGAAGAAAATTCAACAATACGTCGCTTTGAAAATGCCCACATTGCCCTTTGGCTGGTGAAGGACACCTGTTGGATGATGGGCATTCATCTACTGGGCACCATTATGGTGCTACCAACGGTATTTATGGCCGTGTTTATCGTGATAAAAACCCGTAGAACACCCGAATTTTTGCTGAATTTGGCTGTTTTATGCTGGATAACCGCCAACAGTTACTGGATGGTCATTGAATTTTTCTTCCACGATAATGGTAAAATCTGGGCCTTGTTGCCGTTCTCGGCGGGACTTCTCTTTGTTGCCGCCTACTACTTGCGCAATTTGCGTCAAAAACACGCCTAAATAGCCCCAAATACGGGTTAAAAACCCTATTTTTACCTTTCAGATTTTTGAGATTATGACCGAGGTACTTCCATATCAACCAAAACATAAAATACGCATAGTTACTGCTGCCGCCTTGTTCGATGGACACGATGCTGCCATCAACATTATGCGCAGGGTGATGCAAAGCTCTGGTGCTGAAATTATTCACTTGGGTCACGACCGCAGTGTACAAGAAATTGTGGAGTGCGCTATTCAAGAAGATGCCAACGCTATTGCTATTACCAGTTACCAGGGCGGGCACAACGAGTACTTTAAGTACATGTACGATTTACTGAAGGAACGCGGTTGTGGGCACATTAAAATTTTTGGCGGAGGTGGTGGCACCATTCTTCCCTCTGAAATAGAAGATTTGCACAATTACGGCATTACCCGCATTTACCACCCTGATGATGGCCGCGCCATGGGTCTTCAGGGCATGATAAACGATGTCCTACAAAAATCTGACTACGCCACCGGAGCCAACTTGAACGGTGAAGTAAAAAAAATAAGTGGGCGTGATTTTTATTCGATCGCCCGATTGATTTCTGCCGCTGAAAATTTTAGCGAAGAAAGTGCTACCATATTAAACGATGTGCGCCAGCAAGCGGCCACCTCCAAAACCCCTGTTATTGGTATTACTGGGACAGGCGGCGCAGGAAAATCGTCGTTAGTAGATGAATTAGTCCGTCGTTTTTTAATTGATTTCCCCAATAAAACCTTGGGTATTATTTCGGTGGACCCGAGTAAACGTAAAACAGGTGGTGCCTTGTTGGGTGACCGTATTCGGATGAACGCCATTCGTAACGAAAGGGTGTACATGCGCTCACTCGCTACCCGTCAGAGTAACCTTGCACTTTCACGACACGTTAAAGATGCGGTGGATGTTTTAAAAGCAGCGCACTTTGATTTGGTTATTCTTGAAACAGCAGGCATTGGCCAGAGCGACACCGAAATCATTGAGCACAGCAACATGAGTTTGTATGTGATGACACCTGAATTTGGTGCTGCCACTCAATTGGAAAAAATAGACATGCTGGAGTTTGCCGATATTGTTGCGATCAACAAGTTTGACAAACGCGGCGCCCTCGATGCCTTGCGAGATGTAAAAAAACAATACAAGCGCAATCATAATTTGTGGGATGCTGAAGACGAAAGTCTTCCCGTATATGGCACTATCGCCTCTCAATTCAATGATCCAGGCACAAACAGATTGTATGTAGCCTTGATGAACAAATTAGTTGAAAAAACCGGCACCGACTTGGTCTCCACTTTCAACATTACTGCGGAGATGAGTGAAAAGATTTATATCATTCCACCATCGCGCACCCGTTACCTCAGCGAAATTTCAGACACCTGTCGCACTTACGACAAATGGGCCATTAAACAAAGTGAGATTGCTCGTCAGTTGCAAGCGGTCACAGAAACCATTAAATTGGTTAGTGACCAATCAACGGTAACGGTGCTGGAAGACACCCGACAAAAAGTGAGTCGCGAAATCGACGGTAACAACTTGCATTTATTACAGAACTGGGAGGAAAAGAAAAAGAATTACACCAACGAATACTACCTATTCAAGGTGCGTGATAAAGAAATTAAAATCAAAACCCATTACGAGAGTTTGTCGCATACCCAAGTGCCGAAAGTAGCCGTGCCACCATACAGTGGCTGGGGCGATATTCTTAAATGGTCGTTGCGCGAAAACTTCCCAGGCGAATTTCCTTACACCAGCGGAATCTATCCATTCAAACGCGAAGGAGAAGATCCTACCCGTATGTTTGCTGGAGAAGGTGGACCAGAGCGCACCAACAAGCGTTTCCATTATGTGAGTTTAGGCATGCCCGCCCACCGTTTGAGTACGGCGTTTGACAGTGTGACCTTGTATGGTAACGACCCAGATCACCGTCCCGATATTTACGGTAAAATTGGCAACAGTGGCGTTAGTGTTTGTTGCTTAGACGACGCTAAAAAATTATACAGCGGTTTCAATTTAGCCGACCCTAAAACGTCGGTGTCAATGACCATTAACGGTCCAGCCGCCACTATCGCTGCCTTTTTCATGAATGCTGCCATTGATCAACAATGCGAGTTGTACATTAAGCAGAACGGTCTTGAAAAAGAAGTTGAAAATACAATCAACGAACTCTATAAAAAACGCGGCACCAAACGTCCCGTTTACAATGCCGACAAATTACCAGAAGGCAACAACGGCTTGGGCTTGATGTTACTTGGCGTTACAGGTGATATGGTATTACCTGCCGATGTTTATCAAAAAATAAAAACAGAAACCCTTGCGCAGGTGCGAGGCACAGTTCAAGCCGACATTTTGAAAGAAGACCAGGCGCAGAACACCTGTATTTTTAGTACTGAATTTAGTTTACGTGTGATGGGCGATGTGCAGCAGTACTTTATTAATGAAAAAGTGCGCAACTTCTATTCTGTTTCGATTAGTGGTTACCACATTGCAGAAGCCGGAGCCAATCCTATTTCGCAGTTAGCGTTTACGTTGTCGAATGGCTTTACCTTTGTAGAATACTACCTGAGTAGGGGCATGAACATTAATGATTTTGCCCCCAATTTATCGTTCTTTTTCAGCAATGGCATAGATCCAGAGTACAGTGTTATTGGCCGTGTAGCCCGTCGCATATGGGCGAAGACCATGAAAAACAAATACGGAGCCAACGAAAGAAGTCAGATGTTGAAGTACCACATTCAAACATCGGGACGTTCGTTGCATGCCCAAGAAATTGACTTTAACGACATACGCACCACCTTGCAAGCCTTGTATGCTATCTACGACAATTGCAATTCCCTTCATACCAATGCTTACGACGAAGCCATTACCACGCCAACCGAAGAATCGGTAAGAAGGGCCATGGCCATTCAGCTCATCATTAACAAAGAACTTGGGTTAGCGAAAAACGAAAACCCTTTACAAGGTTCGTTTATTATTGAAGAATTAACTGATTTGGTAGAAGAAGCCGTGTTGACTGAATTTGATCGCATTACCGAACGCGGTGGTGTACTGGGCGCAATGGAAACCATGTACCAGCGCAGTAAAATTCAAGAAGAAAGTCTTTATTATGAGACCTTGAAACACAACGGTGAATTTCCGATTATTGGCGTTAATACCTTCCTGAGTTCTAAAGGATCGCCGACGGTATTACCACGCGAAGTGATTCGTTCAACCACAGAGGAAAAAGAGGCCCAAATAACCACCCGCAACAATTTATGGGCCACCTATCCAACAGAAGCACCAGTAGCATTAAAGCGACTGCAGGACGCTGCTATACAAAACAAAAACATGTTTGCAGAGTTGATGGAGGCCGTAAAATATTGTTCGTTAGGACAAATTACGAATGCTTTATTTGAAGTTGGCGGACAGTACAGGCGGAATATGTAGGAGTTAGGAACTCAGGAGCACCGTGATTTAGTAAGTCGTTAGGAATAAAGGTTAAATCATTGGACCTTTATTCATCACGCTTTAATGCTTTGTACGCGATTTAGTGGCGTGTGCTCTGAGTCTTTTTACCAAATCAAGCTGCAACCATTTAGTTGCAACCCAATTCATTCGTTATCGGATTATTAAAACTGGCGAAAAAGTAAGCGTAAACCCTGCGCCAGCGACCGACGGCAGTAGCTGGGCGCAGTGGGGCTATGCAGGGCCTTGGCGCACGGAGGTACCGCGGCCACTGCAAGCGGTAACCCCGGAGCGCCTAGGGCCTGCTAGCCCCACCAGCCCACTACAGCCATAGGGCGCGGTGCCGTACCAATCTGTGGCCAGCATCGGCAGGCGCCATAAAAAACAAAACAATCAACAGTTTATTTCAAATGGTGGTAGTACCATTTCACGGCTTCTTTCAAGCCTTCTTTCAACCCATAAGCGGGGGCGTAACCCAACAGTGTTTTCGCTTTTTCAATTGATGCCAAAGAATGTGGAATATCACCCGAACGATTCGGGCCATGCACCACCTTTACATCCATAACAGACGGCTGGTAGACTGCTAAATTTTCTTTCAGCAAACTCAGCAATTGATTAAGATCAAAACGATCGCCTGTAGCGCCGTTAAACACTTGTCCGAGTGCCGCTTCATTGCTCGTGCCTGCTGCTAGATGATTCAGTTGAATAATATTTTCGATGTAGGTGAAATCCCTCGAATTACTCCCATCACCATTAATAACCGGTGATTCGTTACGTAACAATTGCATGGTGAACTTAGGAATCGCGGCGGCGTAAACACCGTTTGGATCTTGTCGTCGACCAAACACATTAAAATAGCGCAAACCGATAATTGGCAAACCATAATTCAATCGGTACACATGTGCATACAATTCATTCACACATTTAGTCACGGCATACGGTGAGAGCGCCTTGCCAGTTTTTTCTTCGACCTTTGGCAAATCAGGACTATCGCCATATACCGACGAAGACGACGCGTAGACCACCCGTTTAACACCGGTATCGCGCGCTGCGGTAATCACATTTAAAAACCCATTTACATTCACATCGTGGCTAGTAAGTGGGTCATTGATAGACCGTGGCACAGAACCCAGGGCCGCTTGGTGCAACACCACATCGGCGCCATCCAACACCCGTTTGCACAATTCAAAATCGCGAATATCGCCTTCAACCCAGCGAAAATGTTTATGCGAGGTAAGCGAATCGATGTTGTAGAAATGGCCAGTTGCAAGGTTATCAAAACACACTACTTCGTTATCATCCACCAAACTGTGGCACAAATTGGAGCCAATAAAGCCAGCACCACCGGTAACAACGATGCGTTTTCCTTTTATTTTTGGGTAATTCATTGGACACGAAGATAATGGAATTCTACAACTTCGATTGTTTGAAATTGGGAGTTAAACATTGGCGCAAGTTATAGTGAAAGGTTTAATGTAAATGGTTAATGAAGGACCGATAAATTAATTGTTAATGGTGAATTGTAAATGGTGAATGGCGTTTATCTATACGTTGCGCCCATAATTAGTTGAAAATTGAAAATTGAGAATTGAGAGGGCGTTTATCTTCACTTCGCGCTCGTTCCCTGAAGCGAAAGCCATGAGCATAGTTGAGAACCAATTTCTTTCTGCTTCATGGGTTGCGCCCAATTGAATTGAAAATGGAGAATTGAAAGTTGAGAGTGCGTTTAACTCAACTTCGCGGCCTTTGCGCCCTATTGAATTGAGAATTGAGAGTGGAGAATTGAGAGGGAAATAATTGTTAATGGTAATTTGTGAATGGTTAATGCGTGACCGCTGCACACGCTCTGAGCTAAAGCGTGTCCCCTTCCCTTTCGCCTTGTAGCATTTATACTACACGAGCGTTGCAGACTGAGGGCGGCGATTTGTTTTTCCACTACCTTTAGTGTCGAAACTACTAATGCACAAGACACTTATACTACTCCGAGGTTTACCCGGGTCTGGTAAATCAACGCTTGCTAAAACCTTGGCCGGCAACAACTGGCCGGTTTTTTCGGTAGACGATTTTTTCACCGACGCGAATGGGAATTACGTTTTTAATCACCGCGAAAATCATTTAGCCTATGCCGATTGCGTCGCACGCACTGAGGCGGCCATGATAAATGAAATCGCATTGATTATCGTTGATAACACCTTTACCCTCGAATGGGAGATGGAACCTTATTTTAAACTGGCGAGTGAAAAAAAATACCGTCTACACTGCGTAACAGTTGAAAACCGACACGGGGGACATAACACCCACGGGGTACCCGAAGAACATATTCAACGCATGGCTGTTAAATACAAAGTCGTTTTGTGTTAAATCGCTTTTGTAACTTTGGCACAATTATTTCATTATACCTCGTATGCGTTATTTCCTTTCAACCTTGCTGTTCTTGTCGACAGCGATTCTGGCGGCTCAACCAAAACAAGACGCTCCTAAGGAAGGGTATATAAAAAAACACGACCCAAAAACCGATCGGCTTTTATGGGAAGGGAACTTTAAGAATAACCAGCCCATCGGCGTTTTCAAGTACTATCACATCAACGACAGTGTGCGCGCCAAACTAACCTACCGCGGCGAAGATGGTAAACGGTGCTACGCCCGCATGTACCACCTTAATGGCAAAAGAATGGCTGAAGGCCTTTACATTGGCAAAGAAATAAAGGACAGTGTTTGGACCTTTTACGATGAATTGGGTGTATTACTTTCGCGTGAGACGTATAAAAACGGCGTAAAAAATGGCACTTGCTACATCTATTTTCCCGATGGCGCCATTTCAGAAGAAAAGAACTGGAAAAATGGAAAAGAACACGGACCGTTTAGGCAGTACATTGAAGGAAAAAAAATACGCAGCAGTGGCCAATATAACGATGGTAAACGTGAAGGCAAGTTTGCTTACTACTACCCCAATGGCGTAGAAGCTGCAGCTGGTATATACAAAAACGATACTAAGGACGGTGTGTGGATTTATAAAAAAATTGATGGTACTGTAACCGATAAAGAAGTGTATGTAAAAGGTCGTCAGCTTTCTAAAAAAGAAGCCGATGCCTACCTGGCTAAAATGAAATCTACAGGTCCTGCACGCCAAGCGGGCACTCTCACCCCAGAAACTAAACCAACTCCTAAATCCACCCCTAAAACGGCACCTAAAAAAGGGTGAGTTTTTTTAACGTTGGTCTCTCTAAACACCCCTTTTCCCCACAAATGTTTGTGTACCTTTGTACCTCTTTATGAGCAAGGGTAAGGTTTTAGTGGCTATGAGCGGTGGTATCGACAGCAGTGTTGCTGCCATGATGCTGCACGAGCAAGGCTATGAAGTCATTGGCATTACCATGAAAACATGGGATTATGTATCATCAGGGGCTTCCAAACGCGAAACCGGGTGTTGCAGTTTAGATTCGATTAACGATGCCCGCAGCATGGCCGTTAATTATGGCTTTCCCCATTACATTCTCGATATCCGCGGAGAGTTTGGCGAATCCATCATCAATAATTTTGTGGATGAATACCTGGCCGGGCGAACGCCAAATCCTTGTGTGCTCTGCAACACACACATCAAATGGGATGCATTGCTTAAAAGGGCCGACATGCTCGATTGTGAATTCATTGCAACAGGCCACTATGCGCGCGTTCGCGAAGAAAACGGCCGGTATGTGATTTCAAAAGGCGTCGACACTACCAAGGACCAAACCTATGTTTTGTGGGGCTTGAGTCAAGACGCTTTAAAACGCACCCTTTTTCCATTAGGTAATTACAAAAAAACCGAAATACGTGAAATGGCGCGTAAAGCCGGATTTGCTGATTTAGCAAACAAAAGCGAGAGTTACGATATTTGTTTTGTGCCTGGAAACGACTACCGCGAATTTTTAAAACACCGTTTGCCCGATCTCGAAGCACGCGTAGAAGGCGGCAGTTATTTGTACAAAGGAAAAATTGTAGGTAAACACCGAGGTTATCCTTTTTATACGGTAGGTCAACGCAAAGGTCTCGACATTGCGCTTGGTGCACCCGTGTTTGTGAAAGAAATTATTCCCGAAACCAATACCGTTGTTTTAGGCGACAAAGAAGATTTAGAAGACAATCATTTACGCATCCGCGATTTCAATTTGATTAAGTACGCCGCCTTACCAGAAGATTTTGTTGCTCTAACGCGCATTCGTTACAAAGATGCCGGCGCCATGGCCACTATCAATCCTGTAGAAAATCAACTCGATGTTATTTTTCACACACCCGTTACTGGCATTGCACCCGGACAAAGCGCCGTTATTTATGAAGGTGACGATTTAGTTGGCGGTGGATTTATTGATCGCAAAAGTTTAGGTTGGTAAGGGAGAGGTTGACGTTGATCTGCAATGGAATTGTTAATGTTCAATGGTTAATGTCGTTAACAAAATATACGCTTCGAATTGAGAATTGAAAGTTGAAAGTTGAGAATGCGTTTATCTTGACTTCGCGCTCGTGCCCTGAAGCGAAAGCTACACCCATAGACAATAACCAATTTCTTTCTGCTTCATGGGTTGCCCCTCCGTGTTGTCACCCTGAAGCGAAAGTCACGAGCATTTTCATTCACCAATCACTTTCTGCTTGAAGGGTTGTGCCCGAATTAATTGAAAATTGAGAGTGGAAATTAATTGTTAATGGTAAATTGATAATGGTGAATGGCGTTAACAAAATTTACGCTAATATTAATTGAAAGTTGAAAGTGGAGAATTGAGAATGCGTTTCTCTAGACTTCGCGGCCTTTGCTTCTTCGCGCTGTCACCCTGAAGCGAAAGTCACGAGCATTTTCATTCACCAATCACTTTCTGCTTGAAGGGTTGCGCCCTGTTAAAATTGAAAATTGAGAATTGAAAGCTGGGAGTTGACCATTTGGGCGAGTCCCCGCAGCGAAAGGACTTTGTGTATTTATTAAGTGAGTCCTTTCTGCTGCGGGGTCGGGCTTTCCGCTGCAATACCATTTGTCCTTTGCCAAAGTAGTAGGCCTGCGGGGTCCCTCGCCATAAATGGACTCGGGCCTCCTCGTCCAACTACTTTTTGGCAAAGTCCTGCATGGTATTTCCGCTGCAATCCCTCTCGCGCGTTATCTATTATCGAGCTCTTCATCTTTCTTTAAGACGGTTCTCAACTTTCTTTGTTACTGCACAAATTTTTAAAAATAGATCTGAGCGGTTATGCGTTGACATCATCTCGAATTGCCCAATATTTACGCCTTTTTTCTTTTGACCCTTAAATATATTTTCCCTTCTTTTTTCTTGACAAAAAAGAAGCAAAAAGTCAAGACTGCCGAAAAATACCTTGAAAACTACGGAACGGTTTTTCGCCGCTGCGAAAGGTCGGCAGTTACCGACAAATGGTGTAGTTGGTTTAGCGACTGCCCGCAGCTAGAGGCACCTCAAAACCGTTCCTTGTTTTCTACGTTATTTTTCGAAGGTCGCTCTGACCACCAGTACCTGTAATAGATTTACGCAAATCGTTTGAGAACCATTACATTATTATATTGTAGCGCCTTTTTCTGAATCGTAAGAAATAATTAAATATTCTTAATTGTAACTTCGCTTACGATTTAATGACCTTTGCACTAAAGAAAATGCTGGCAGAAGGCTTGTTCTTGTCCTACGTAGTAAAAATTGCCAACCTTCTACATTTATAGTCTGTTGAAAATTTGATGAGCTTAACCCCAACTCAGAATTTCTCCTAACACACAAGGGTTGATTACTCACACACAAACTCGATTTGCATTATCAACGCATTCTTTTATCTTTACCTTTCGTACTACAAACCACCAATAGACCGTATTTTATGAAGAAAGCATATGTATTTCCCGGCCAGGGTTCTCAGTTCCCGGGCATGGGTAAGGACCTTTACGATAACAACCCATTGGCGAAAGATCTATTTGAGAAAGCGAACGACCTACTTGGGTTTCGTATTACAGACGTCATGTTTAGTGGTACAGAAGAGGACCTCAAACAAACCCGCATTACACAACCTGCCATCTTCTTGCATTCGGTTATTCTTGCCGCAACATTGGGCGAAAGCTTTCAGCCAGACATGGTGGCGGGTCACTCGCTAGGTGAATTTTCAGCCTTGGTGGCAAACAAGTGCCTTTCATTTGAAGACGGATTAAAACTCGTTTACCAACGCGCTACGGCCATGCAACACGCTTGCGAAACCAATCCTGGCACCATGGCGGCTATTCTTAATCTCGACGATAAAGTGGTAGAAGAAGTATGTGCAGAAATTACAGCAAGTGGCCACACAGTAGTGGCAGCGAATTATAATTGTCCCGGACAGCTCGTTATATCTGGTTCATTAGACGGCATCACCATCGCCTGTGAAAAATTAAAAGCAGCCGGTGCCAAGCGGGCACTCGTGTTGCCTGTAGGCGGTGCCTTTCACTCGCCGCTTATGGAACCCGCACGTGCTAACCTCGCCACCGCTTTAGCCAATACCCATTTTAGCACACCAGTTTGTCCCGTTTACCAAAACGTTACTGCCAGTGCCGTATCTGATCCAGAGGCAATACGTGCCAACCTCATTGCACAATTAACGGCTCCAGTAAAATGGACACAAAGCGTGCAACAAATGGCTGCCGATGGTGCTACCCAGTTTGTAGAAGCTGGTCCAGGTAAAGTCTTACAAGGTCTTGTTAAAAAAATTGCGCCAGTAGAAGCAATGAGCGCTTAACCCTATGAAAAAACTAATCGTCTTATTTTTATTCTTCAGTTTAATTAGTGGTGCACAAATCAAGTACCGTGGTTTTGGTGTGTTTGGATCACTCACACAATCCGCCCACCGGTATATCAACCTTGATACGGATAAAAAAGCCACCGATTCATTGTACAAATACTATTATGCACAAAGCCATATCTCCAAAGAATTTTTCAATTGGGGAGCCGGTGCCTTTTTAGAATTAGGCGGCTCCACTGCCCGCTGGCAAACCGAAGTTGAGTATGCTAACAAGGGGGCCAAGGAAATGGGGCTCACCAATGCCTATACTGGTGACAGAACTGGCTCGTATGCCACTAACAAGTACACGTATATTCAATGGAATAATTACTACAAAGGGTACTATGCAGCTGGAATGGCACATTGGTATTTTTTATTGGGTGCGCGTTTGGAGTATCTTTTTAAATCTTCTGCACCCGTTTTCCCTGGCTTCAGCGATGCCTTTCCTAAATTTTGGTTCAGCGGTGATGTAGCCCTTGGCTTTGAAATGCCCATTGCTAAAAAATTCCACGCCTTTGTTGAATACCATTATAACCCAGATGTTCTTCGTCACACCCACGACAATGTCAAAATCGGTAACCGCACCCTAGAACTCCGTGCCGGTATTGTGATGCGTCCCCGCAAGCGCAGCATTGATGATTGTAATGCCCCAGTATACCGCGGACCGAACTATTAAAACACTGTCACATGGTTATGAATAAGGACGTTTTGTATTCGCTCACCAAGGGTGGATTCGCTCCACAGGAAGAGATGTTGGAGGTAGCCCGTAAAAAAGGCAAATTGTTTATCGGGATTCCCAAAGAAATAGCTTTTCAGGAAACCCGTGTACCGTTAGTGCCCGATGCTGTGGCGCTAATGGTGGCACGTGGTCACCATATTGTTATTGAATCCAATGCCGGTAAAGCAGCGAATTTTGAAGACTCTGACTATAGCGAAGCCGGTGCAGAAATTGTGTACTCGGCGGCCGATGTTTATAAGGCCGATGTGATTTTTAAAATTGCTCCCCCTACGCTTGAGGAGATTGAATTAATGCAGCACAAACAAACCTTGTTTAGTGCGTTGCAATTGCCGGTGCAACCGCAAGATTTTCTCAAAAAACTCATTTCAAAAAAACTCAACACCGTTGCGTTTGACCTTATCCTCGATGAAGCTGGAATTTTTCCCGTGATTCGCGCAATGGGCGAAATTGCTGGTGGAGCCAGCATATTAATTGCAGCCGAATTATTGAGCAATGTTAACAATGGCGTTGGCTCTATTCTAGGTGGCATCAGTGGTATTTCTCCAACGGAAGTGGTCATTATTGGCGCTGGAACAGTAGGTGAATTTGCTGCACGCGCTGCCATCGGGTTAGGTGCTACAGTAAAAATATTTGACAATTCCACCTCCCGTCTGCGCCGTTTACAAAGCCAATTGGGCACACGTGTCTTCACCTCTGTTATCGTACCAAAGGTATTAGAGAAACACTTAAAATCAGCCGATGTAGCTATTGGTGCCTTAAGAGCATCTAAAGGCCGCTCGCCATGCGTGGTGACCGAAAACATGGTGAGCGAAATGAAAACCGGCTCAGTTATTATTGATGTGAGCATCGACCAAGGTGGCGTTTTTGAAACCTCAGAAATCACTAACCACACCCATCCGGTGTTTAGAAAACACGGTGTTATTCATTACTGTGTACCGAATATCAACAGCCGCGTGGCCCGCACCGCATCGTATGCGTTGAGCAATATTTTTTCGCAGGTCATTGTGAACATGGGCGACGAAGGCGGGTTTGATGGCAT
>JACCDW011065602.1_pt1 | contig 37540 bp, 37 predicted proteins | sample 7449781 | NCBI WGS metagenome assembly JACCDW01 (sample SAMN15323449, study PRJNA562643) | freshwater metagenome | isolation source: river surface water | place: USA:Blue River Watershed | collected 2017-08-18 | reverse complement strand
CTTGCAGTTGCTTTATGTCATGGTATGAAGCGTAGCACGCCAAAACAAAGCGCGAAATCATGGTCACAATTCATTCAAGAAAATCCCAATAGGATCAAAAAATGAATCATGATGCATTCATAGTATATTTACGAAATCGATTAACGCAGCCACTTCCCGGTTGGGAGTATCAGAAAAAGATGAGCCCTTTAATTGGCGGAAATAGAACCAATGAACCCAGAATAATTCCTGAAGATGCTCATCAAACGGGTGTTGCCGCGCTTCTTCAATCGGGTGAGAATGGAAGTGAATTGATTTTTACAATTCGCAGTCAATATGTTTCGCATCATAAAGGTCAAATTAGCTTTCCAGGCGGGAGAGCCGAAACTCATGAAACTATTATTGAAACAGCACTGAGAGAAACATATGAGGAATTAGGTATTCAACAATCTAGTATTAATGTGATTGGCAAATTATCTTCCCTCTATGTACCTCCTTCACATTCGCATATGCATGTGATAGTTGGCGAGCTTACTCAATCACCTATATTTCAACCAAGTATAGAGGAAGTAGAAGAAGTCTTTTCCGTTTCCTTACATGCCTTAGCTTATCAGTATGAGATCGTCCACTTACCAAAAATGAGAGCACAGAACCTTGAAGTTCTCGCACCATGTTGGCCAATTCATCCGAATAATCATTTATGGGGAGCAACAGCAATGTGCGTAAGTGAGCTGGTGGGTTTATATACGGACTTCATGAATGAAATCGATTAAGAACTCAATATTGCCAAAGTCTGCAGTAAAATCTTTACAACATCATTTTCCAAATGAAGATATATTCACAGATTTACCTCACAGACTACTTTATGCACATGATGCAAGTGCTTACCGTATCATTCCATTAGGAATAGTATTTCCAAAAAATGATCAAGATATTCAATACTTAATTTCATGGGCACATGAATTTTCTATACCATTGACATTTAGATCAGCCGGAACTTCCCTTTCCGGACAGGCAATTGGCGAGGGATTGATTATTGATTGTTCAAAGTATTGGAAAGAGATTACATATGACAAAGTAAGTTCAATTGTACATGTTGAACCTGGAATAATTGGCGGACATGTTAATCGCCATTTATCATCTCATCATCGAAAGATAGGTCCTGATCCAGCTTCCATTAATGCTTGTATGATTGGTGGCATTCTCTCCAATAATGCAAGTGGGATGTGTTGTGGCATTGAACACAATTCTTATCATACTATAGCTTCAATTAAATGTATTTTACCGAATGGATTTCTAATAGATACAGCAGATGAACATGCCTCTATTGATCTACAGATGAATGCACCTGATATTTATCAAGGAATTGTAAACATACGAGATGAAATCATTCAATCTCCAACACTCACCGATAAGATTCGACATAAGTATCGATTAAAAAACACTGTAGGGTATTGTTTAAATGCATTTCTTGATGAAATAGAACCAGTACAAATCTTGAAAAGACTGTTCATTGGTTCTGAAGGAACATTAGGTTTCATAGCTAAAGCTGGACTTCATACAATTCCGGCTCTTCCCTATGCTTCAACAGCAATTCTCTTCTTTGAGACGATTGATAGTGCTTGCAGTGCAATTCCTCTTCTAGCACGAACATCGCCAGCTGCCATGGAAATCATGGATAGAGCTGCTCTACGTTCTATAGAGAATCAGGATGGTGCACCTGAAATCATACAATCTTTAGGAGAAGATGGAACAGGAATACTCATTGAATATCAATCGTTTACTAAAGAATCACTACATGATCAGTTGTTAGATTTTTCTACTATTCAAGAGAAGCTCCAACTAATTGATATTCCAATTTTCACCGAAGATCTCACTGTACGCAATCAGTATTGGAAGATTCGCAAAGGTATGTTCCCTTCTGTAGGTGCTTCCCGTGCGAAAGGAACCGGCATCATCAATGAAGATATTGCCGTCCCGATTGATTCACTTGCAGATGCAGTCAAAGATTTACGACTGCTTTTTGCAAAATACAACTTTCACGAGGCTATCATTTTTGGTCATGCAAAAGAAGGTAATCTTCATTTTGTGATTGCTCATGCATTTGATACAGAACATGATATACAAGCCTTCGGTGATTTCATGCAAGACTTATCTCATGTTATCATAGATACATATAATGGTTCATTAAAAGCAGAGCATGGTACCGGTCGAAATATAGCACCATTTGTTTCTCATGAATGGGGTGAAGAAGCATATTCAATAATGAAGAGAATTAAGCAATTATTCGATCCACATGGAATCATGAATCCGGGTATTATTATTTCCAATGATCCTGAATGTCATGTCAAATATGTAAAACCATTTCCTATTGTACACGATATCGTAGATTCTTGTATTGAATGTGGGTATTGTGAATCATATTGTCCAACGCATCAGTATACTTTATCTCCAAGGCAAAGAATTATTTTAGATAGAGAAATTGCTCTAGAAATAGACCCCATCAAAAAGAAAGAATTAACTGATTTTGCTGATTATGCACAAATAGACTCATGCGCAACTGATGGTTTATGCTCACTTGCCTGTCCAGTACAGATTAATACTGGACAATATATGCTTGAAAAGAGAACGATATTGCTTGATACAAATACAAAAAAGCAATATGACCTTGAAGCACAAACAATCCAAGAAAGAGATATATCAATTCAAAGAAAATTGAATGCTGGACATTTCTTATCGCATATTATTGGAGGGAATGCATTACAAAAACTGACAGAATATACTTCTTCACTTTTTAAAACTCCGCAATGGATTTCGGGTCTACCTACTTCATGGAAACAGAAAATTCAAAAACAGTATACCCCAACTTCGATAGTGTATCTTCCTTCTTGTACTTCTCGATTATTTGCCAAACCCAATAATGAATCGATCGAATTGCCTGACTTGATAATCTCTCTTTCTCAAAAAGCAGGAATTGATGTATCAATCCCAAATGATATAGCAAATCGTTGTTGCGGTCTTGCATATTCATCCAAAGGAGCTGCAGGAGCAGCAGATATCGCATTTGAAAAATGGTCACATAATATTGCAAATGACACCAAAGTTCTAACAGATTCTTATTCTTGCTATTCTCATATTCGAGAACAGATGAATATGATGGATTTGCTTACATTTACTGAATTACTCATAGAAGCACTTCCTATCAAACAAATTAATGGCACAGCAATATTACACCCTCCTTGTTCAGTTCAAATGAATCATGGTGTACAGAGGATGAAGCAAATAGCTCAAAGACTCGCCACTCATGTTTATATTCCCGAATCAATTGGATGTTGTGGAATGGCTGGAGATCATGGCTTTAAGAATCCTGACTTAAATAGGCATGCTTGTAAAGACATGAAAGAAGAAATCATCCTGCAGAAAAATGTCATTGGGTATTATTCTCTCAACCCTACATGTGAGTTGGGAATGAAGATAGGAACAGGAGAAGAATATGTATCTCTTTTCTATCTCGTCCAAAAAGCTCTTTTGACTTGATCATGTATACTGTTTTGTTTTTTTAGCAAACAATCCAAGAAATACTATTCCAAGTAAAAAGAAGACAATCAAAGCAAGTAATGCTGATCGATATGACCCACTCAATTGCAAACTAATCCCAAATAATAGTGGTCCTAGCCAACTACTACCTCTATCTGTCAATTCATATATACCAAAATATCTTGATTCGCTTCCAATAGGAATAATTTTTGAAAATATCGATCTTGCTAATGATTGACTTCCGCCGAGAACAAGAGCAATCACACCACTTAATAGAAAAAAGTGAATGGATGAACCCGGCGGTAAAAATGCATAAGCATAGATAATGATACTCATCCAAAGAAATAAACTCAGCATTAACATATGTAAAGCAGAAGATGATTGAGCAAGTTTACCAAATAGCAATGCGCCAAATATTGCAATAATCTGTACAAGTAAAATCGAGACTTGTAGTGTTTCTAGTGGTAATTTCAATTCTTCACTTCCAAATTGTGCAGCCATAGAAATTACTGTCTGTATACCATCATTGAAAAGTAGGAATGCAATTAAGAAAAGCAATATTCTTGGCTGATGAAGAATTTCTTTTATACCTGAAATAGAAATCAATATTCCTTCATTAGTATTTTTAGGTTTATATTTTGGAACTCTCAAGAAAGGAAAGAATGTAAATATTGCCCACCAAATACCCGCAGATGCCAGAGAAATTCTAACTGCTTGACCACCACTGATTCCAATAGTATCTTTCAAAAGATATAACCCTAGATTCATCAGTAATAAAAGTCCACCACCTGCATAGCCAATAGCAAAGCCACGAGAAGAGACTTGATCTCTTGATCCCTCATCTGCAATATCACTAAGCATGGCATTATATGCAACGATAGATGATCCATAAGCCCCATTTGCTATGATAAATAGAAGAGCCCCAAGCATAGCATTTCCGGACTCTATCCAATACATTCCAATTGTTGCAAGAGAACCAATAGCTGTACATAATACAATGACTGTTTTTTTTCCAAGAGGACCATCAGCTGCATAACCAATTATAGGAAGTAATAGAAATTGAAGAAAAACTGAAGTTGAAACTGCATAAGGAAACAATGATTGAGGAGCTATTGGGATACCAAAGAATTGCAATCCTCCCAAAGTGGATACCTCTGCTTGTGCAATAGAAGTAAGATAAGGACCTAGGAAAACTGTAATAACGGTCGTTGTGAATGCTGAACTTGCCCAATCATACATATACCAGGCAAAGCGTGCTTGTGAAGACATGATAATTTGTTCCAAAAGTCATTATGAACCTCCCCAATTTACATTTTCTTTTGCGTTTCTCTTTTTAAATTGGCATAAACACTCATGTTGACGGGATTTTTTTCTTGACATTCAGCACACACTAGTGTATGTTTGTGCCGGATTAATTCAGCAGCATAGAATTAATCTCCTAATTTTCAATAGCATATTTCCTCGAGTCATATTCTCATCCCATGTACTTTTTGGCGATGGTTTGGTTCAATTTGGAATCTTTGATGGCGTTTCAGCTATTTTCACAGAAATATGATCCAGCGGACTTTAGTCCAGAAGCAAGGGCTGGTGCAATCAGTCAATTGATTGTTATTGGCCTTGTTATTGTTGCTATTTTGATACTAGCATTACGATGGAAATCAACTCAAAATGTGCAGTCAATTGTTATAGAAGGCGCAAAGGCAATTCGTCCTGAAGAAATTATGGCAATGGCATCATTAACCTTGGCTGATACCACAGAATCAGCTTCTTCCAAGCGATTGGCTCATATTAGAATGAATATTCTGAAGCATCCATATATTAAAGATGCAATAGTTGAAAGTAATGGAATCAGAGGAATCAAGATTCAAGTAATTGAAAGACAACCCTATATTGCATTTCCTTCTACTATGGGAAGAATAGATTATGTGGATTCAAGTGGTATTATTTTACCCTATGACAAATTCTCGCATAATTCAGATGTTCCTATCATACATGGTATTTATGATGGAAGAAAAATCAATAAATCCATTTTGAAGAATATATCAGAAATTATCGAAACCGCAAAAATGAAAGATATTGGTTTGCAGGAATTACTTTCTGAAATTGATGTCAATAATTCAAACAAAGAATATACATTTATCACCACAGATGGTGAAACAGAAATCAAGTTCGGATCTGCTGACAATATCGACAGAAAGTTGGAAAAATTAAGACTTTATATGTTGCATGCAGCAACTAGGCAGGGTCATCCACGATATGTTGATATTCGTTGGAAAAATCAAATCGTTATTGGAAAAACAGCATTACTGGCTAGCTCAGGAAATTGATCTCTTAAAGCAAGGAAGACACTATGTCAATCGGTGAATATAAAGCAGTCTTGGACATCGGCACAACAAAAGTGGTTGCACTGATTGCATCACATAATGTCAATAGTGGGAATTTAGACATTTTAGGAATTGGGGCATCTGTTAATGAAGGACTCCGTAAAGGCGTAGTTATCAATATAGATAAAACTGTTAAAGCGATTACCCAGGCCATTTCAATTGCTGAACAACAAGCTGGCGTGAAGGTTCAATCAATTACGATAGGAATTGCCGGAGATCATATTCAATCTCTATTGACAAGATCAATCATTGCCATTCCTAATGCTTCTAGAGAGATTTCTCAATTGGATGTTCAACGCATCCTAGATGATGCAATGAATGTGAAACTTCCCGCAGATAGACAGATTTTACATATACTTCCTCAAGAGTATATCATTGATGGACAAGATGGAGTAACAGATCCAATTGGTATGAGTGGCGTACGCATGGAATCAAATGTACATGTTATTACTGCTCTATTATCTGCAATTCAAAATCTTCAAAAATGTATTGAAAGGGCAAATCTGAAGGTCAATCGAATGATCATCAATCCAATTGCTTCAAGTAATGCAGTACTTGAAGATGATGAGAAAGAAGTTGGAGTTGCATTGATTGATATTGGAGGTGGAACTACTGATATCGCAGTTTTTAGAGATAATGTTATTCGTCATACAGCAAGCATTCCACTTGCTGGCAATCAAATCACTGAAGATATCTCTGCAGGCCTCGGAATATTATTTAATCAAGCCGAACGACTAAAAAGAGATTTTGGTCATGCAACTGTTGAGAGCATTTTGCATGAAGAAACTATCATGGTTCCCGGAATTAGCGGCCGCAACCCTTTGGAAATAAATAAAAGTCTACTTGCTCGCATCATTGGTCCGAGATTAGAAGAAATTTTTGAACATTGTTTTGAAGAATTGAGAAAATCAGGATATATCCATCGTCTTCCAGCTGGAATTGTACTTACTGGTGGCTCTTCTTTATTACATGGAAATGATGATTTGGCTTCTAGAATTTTCGGCATGCCTGTGAAATTGGGGATTCCAAATGGAATGCATTTTGGTGGATTTGGCAATGAAATTGAACATCCCATGTTTTCAACTTCTGTCGGCCTACTGATTGATCAAAAGAATATTCCAAATGCGAAAGCTGATACTCCAAAGCAAGAGACCATTGCAGAATCATCAATACAATCCACAAGTTCAGATGATAAGAATGAGAAACAATCTTTGATAAAGAAGTTTTTTACTTTTTTTGATGAACTTTAATTTGACATTCCCCCTCCTATTTCCTATATTGTAGAGCAGGATTTACCATTGCAGCCGGTAAATCGCCCTTGCACTCTCTCAAATTCTAAATTCTTATACAATGCTTGTTATACAAGCAATGTGTTAACTATTATGATAATTACTTTTTTCATAACACTTTTCCGGGGGGAAATGTGATTACAATCGATACAGATTCAACCAATTACGGAGCTAAAATCCGAGTTATTGGCGTTGGTGGTGGTGGCGGAAATGCCATCAATAGTATGATTCAGCGCGGATTATCCGGTGTTGATTTCATTGCAGCTAATACAGATGCACAAGCCTTATCAAAAAATGCTGCATCAATCAAATTACATGTTGGTAAAGAATCTACAAGAGGCTTAGGTGCCGGTGGTAGACCTGAAATTGGAAAGGAAGCAGCCGAAGAAAATGCTGATGATATCCGTGAGCATTTGGCTGGAAGTGATATGATTTTTGTCACGGCAGGAATGGGTGGCGGAACAGGCACCGGTGGTGCTCCAGTTGTAGCAAGAATTGGCCGTGAACTTGGTGCATTGGTTGTGGGAATCGTTACAAATCCATTTAACTTCGAAGCAAAGAAAAGAGCAAATATCGCAGAACAAGGCATCAATGAATTGAGACAATATGTCGATGCACTGATTGTCATTCCAAATGAAAAACTCTTATCTATCATTGATCGCAATACATCATTTATTGAGGCATTTCAAAAAGTTGATGATGTCCTTTATAATGCAACTCGCGGTATTTCCGATATTATTTCTGGAAATGGATATATAAATGTCGACTTTGCCGATGTGCGTTCCATTATGAAAGATATGGGTGATGCGCTCATGGGAATTGGAATTGCATCAGGTGAACATAGAGCAATTGCAGCTGCACAGAATGCACTCAATTCTCCATTGCTTGAAGGAGTTTCAATTACAGGCGCTCAAGGTTTGCTTGTAAATATAAGTGGTGGTTCAAGTATGACTATGCATGAAATAGGTGAAGCAGTTTCCATCATCGAAGAGAATGCTGGAAGCGATGTCAACCTTATTCATGGTATTGTCTATGATGAATCTCTTGATGATAAACTAATGATAACTGTTGTTGCAACAGGATTCAAACGCGGGCAATATGCATTACCAAATGCATTGAATGTCCAACAACAGATTCAAGAGAAAATCATTCTTGCTCAAACTATGAATCAACCTGCACCAGCTACTCCTGTCATAAGAACAATAGCTGTGAATCCTCCTCAAGTTGAATCAAGACAAGCTAAGATTACAGTTAAGCCTGTAAAAGTTTATGGCGATATCGATGATGAGCAATCAGCTCCACAATTGTACCAGACAGTCCAAGAAAAACAACAAGAAGAACCAGCCCAAACAAATAGAAATCAGCCAGCTTTTATGCGTCGAACAGATCCAAATATCGTTCGACAAGCAAATGGTGGATCGATCAGAATAAATTCAGTAAATGATTTGCCTAATGGAGTGAGGAGTAATTCTCAACCAGTCATCATTCGAGAACCGAAATCATCGGTGGTTGAAAAGCCTGCATTTTTACGAAAGATAATGGACTAAGAAAAAAAACCCTGATTCATAGAATCAGGGTTTTTTACTTTATAATTGACATCGTTCGAAAATAACATCTACACTTTTCTGTAATGTCGTTCCCTTTCCAAATATTTCTTTTAATTCTTGTTCAGAAATAATCTTCGTCACTTCATCATCCTCACACAGATTGAGCAGTAATGAAGTTTTTTCTTGCCATGTTTTCATGGCTGATCTTTGTACTAGTGCATATGATTCTTCTCTAGTTAATCCCCTGCGAACAAATTCAAGTAGAATGGTTTGAGAGAATACAAGACCATATGTTTTTTCAATATTCTGTTTCATTGTTTCAGGATATACCAATAAATTATCAATCAAATTGATAGATAATTCTAACATATAGTCTAAAGTGATTGTAGAATCAGGGCATATCACACGCTCTACACTGCTATGCGAAATATCCCTTTCATGCCATAAAGCATTATTCTCCATTGCAGCCATTGCATTACCACGCAATAATCTTGCAAGACCACAAATTCGCTCTGAAACAATAGGGTTGCGCTTATGTGGCATTGCAGAACTTCCCTTTTGTCCTTTAGAGAAATATTCTTCAGCTTCCAATACTTCAGATCTTTGTAAATGCCTGATTTCAGTTGCTATTTTTTCAAGTGATGAACCAATGATTGCAATTACGGAAAGAAATTCAGCATGACGATCTCTTTGTACGACTTGCGTAGAAACAGGAGCAAAAGATAATCCAAGTTTACTGCATACATATTCCTCAACATATGGGGATAGATGCTCAAAGGTTCCTACGGCTCCTGAAATCTTACCAGTTGCAGCATGTTTAATTGCTTGTTCAAGGCGAAGAATATTACGTTTTGACTCCTCATACCATAGTGCACACTTTAAACCAAATGTAGTAGGCTCAGCATGAATTCCATGTGTTCTTCCAACACATACTGCATATTTATATTCATTTGCTTTTGAAGCAAGTACATCTTTTAAACGATGCAAAGATTTGAGTAATAATTCTCCAGATTGTTTCATTTGAACGGCAAGACATGTATCGAGTACATCACTAGATGTCATTCCCATATGAATGAATCTTGAACTTGGCCCAACATACTCTGCAACATTCGTCAAAAAAGCAATCACATCATGTTTAGTAGTCTTCTCAATTTCAAGAACCTTTTCAACATCAAACTGTGCTTTTTCTCGAATAACTCGAACATCTTCAGCGGGAATCAAACCTAATTCAGATTGAGCTTCACATGCGAGAATTTCAATCTCAAGCCAAATGGCATATTTGTTCTGGTCTTCCCAGATATTACCCATTTCGGGTCTTGTATAACGACTAATCATGATGATGCTTGATGTTGTTTCAAAATAGTGAGTGCTTGTTGATATTTGGATTTAATGGCTTCTACAATTTGTTCAGGTAAATGTGGAGCAGGAGCTTGTTTATTCCAATCTAAAGTTTCCAAATAATCTCTTAAAACCTGCTTGTCAAAATTCTCTTGCACTTGTCCAAGTGAATATGAATCCTTCAACCAATACCTAGATGAATCGGGTGTTAATGCTTCGTCAATGAGAATCAAAGTACCATTTTCATCTACCCCAAACTCAAATTTGGTATCTGCCAATATGATACCTCTTTGCAATGCATATGTATGAGCATAGTCATAGAGCTCAAGAGAATATTGTTTTGCTTCAAGGGCTCTATCACCGCATAATTCCATTGCTTGTTCGAGGGTAATATTTTCATCATGCCCCTCTTCAGCTTTCGTCGCTGGAGTAAATATTGGTGCGCTCAATTGTTCTGATTGATGCAATCCCTCTGGTAATTCAATTCCACATACAATTCCGGTAGAAGAATATTCTTTCCATCCAGATCCAGCTATATAGCCTCTGATCACGCATTCAATCGGTAACGGAGAGGTTTTCTTGACAAGCATTGAGCGACCTTCTAACTGATCTGCAAAAGGTTTGCAAATCTCAGGATACTCAGCTGGATTCGAACTGATAACATGATTCGGAATGATATCCTTAGTTAAATCAAACCATAAAAGAGACAATTCAGTGAGAATTTTCCCTTTACCCGGTATAGGATCTTCCATGATGACATCAAAAGCCGAAATGCGATCGGTGGCTATGATTAGGAGTGTATCTCCAAGATCATATACATCTCGAACTTTTCCTCTACGGAATATGGGTAAACCCGGGAAATCAGTATATCTAATTGCTTGTTCCATGGAGCATTTGAAAGGAAAATAGTGGGTCTTAATGTTCAAATTTACTAAAAATGGTTGGGCATTTAGGCTTTGAGTTTTCAACATTACAACTATGGGGATTGTCCATTGATTTTGTATCTTTGTACATAAATTTTAGGAGCAACCCATGTCTAGTACAAAAACAAAACGCACAATTGGGAAACAAAAACAACAAACTGTTTCCTCAGCTTCATGGAATTTCCCTCTTAATTCATACAATTATAAAATCATTGGTATCGGTGCTCTTGTCATTGCTATTGCTTATGGGTTAATGTCAACAGCAATTTCAGATGATCCTACACAATGGAATAATCCTTTGGCTGTTACAATAGCTCCTGTGCTACTTGCAATAGGCTATTGTGTCATTATACCTTATGGATTACTTGCTCGCAAGAAAGAACATTCAGTGAATTCTTCAGAATCATAATACACGTATGAATGAGGGTCAGCGAAAAACAACAGATAAGGCCATTGATGCAATGGCTGATTCTATACAACCAGGTCAAGAAGAACAGGTTCTTAGGGATATTCCTCAAAAAATAGAAAAATTGGAACAGTCGAAAAGTAATACAATCAGGGATTTACTTCATAATGTTCGCATTGCATTTGCGATGCTCAAAGATTCAAACTATTCTTTATCCTGGAAAACGAAAACGCTATTGATAGCCGGTTTACTCTATTTTCTTTTACCCGCAGATTTAACACCAGATTTTATTCCCCTAATTGGCTATATCGATGATGCCGCTGTTATGACAGCCATTTTCAAGAGAATTGCTCATGAAGTGAAGAATTATAAACTAATGCGCAATGTCTGAGACTCCCCGCCTGTTTCTATTCTTGTAGCTCTCAATAAACCAATAATCCATTCTTTTAAATCTTCAACAATAGATTGATATTTGCCTATGTCTGTCATTGAAGGCAGATGTTCTGAAAAATATCGTTGATATATGGACATTTCAATAATGGTCGATGCAAGAGCTTTAGGAAATGGATAATGTGGACTATATTCTGTTAACAATTTCGAAATATGTGAAGTTGTGGATTTCAATGTGAGAAATGCACCATGATTATTATCTGTATCCACATGTTTTGTCATGAATGTTTTTACAGATTCACCTATCACCACAGAATAAATAGCCTCACCAGATATAACAACATTGCCAAAGAGAATATCAGGTGAGGAACATAATAATTCAACAATAGAAAACAACTTATCTTCTTGCCCATTTGGAGATTGAATTATCTTATGGCAATTTTGATCAATCATACCCCAATACATTGCCACAATATATAAAAGAAACTTGTGTTTATTCTCAAAATACCTGTAGATAGAAGCTTCGGGTGAACCAATCACATTCCCTAGTTTTTTGAAGTTCATCTCTTCAAATCCCAATTCTGCAATCATATTCACTCCATTCTTCACGATGCTAATTCCCAATTTGGTTTGTCTTGGGTCTTTAAGTGAGAAGTGTTTTATAGAGTCAAAAACAATTTCAGGATTGGAAATCATGTCAATAGCCAGCAATAGACCACAGATAATAAGCAATTGCTTTTCTAAAATTCATTCTCGCATCAATTTCACGTGCAGCTGATTCTACAGTGAATCTCTCTCGAAAATTGACAGTAAACAATGTTGCTTCGCCTCTTTCATATAATTCTCTTTCGGCATTCTCCATTTGTCTTGCAGCCGACAATTCATCTCTTGCGGCAATTGATTGCTCATATGTTGCAATCAATTCTGAAGCAGCATCATCAACTGAAGCAGATATTTCTCTTTCAAGTGAATTTCTTTTGAATGAAAGTGATTGTTGCTTGATTTCTGCTAATGTTGTTTGGCCGCGAGCATCACGGAACAATAAAGGCATATCTGCTTGAATTCCTACTTTATAGTCAGGAACTGTACCATCAATGGTTTGTACAGTTGAATAGGGTAATATTTTTAAAGATATATCGGGCTTCTGTAGTTCTCTCGCAAATCGAGTATCTACTTCAGCTTGATTTTGTTCTGCGGAATTAATAATTAGTTCAGGTCTTTTCTGCAAAGCAAGTTCTTTATCCTTACGATATGTTGCTGTATCAAGAGGGAATACTTCTTTTGGATTGAAAGGTACTATACCTTGAGGAATATTGGCTGGAGTTCCATCATTATTCCAAAGAAATATAGAAAGAGCGATTCCTGCTTTTTCATAATCTCTCCTAGCTTTGAAAAAAGCACCTCTTCTTCTCTGAATTTCTTGCGACATTTCAATACTATCTATCCGTGCTCTTTCTCCACTATTTAATTCTTCAGTGATACCACGCAATCTAAACTCTGCAATAGCAAGAAGGTCTTTTGCTATTTTCAATTTTGCCAATGCCCCAGACCATTCCCAATATTTCTCCGAAGTTTTTAAAAACAGTTCATTACGAATTTGAAGAATTTCAGCTTCTGCTATAGTTGGAATTTGTTCTGCTTTTTGAATGGATGCACGATTCTTGTCTGTGAGAATATTTCTCCACAAAGGAAGCATAATACCAAATGATACTTCACCAGACATTTCCGTGTTTATATCTTTATCAAATAGACCAAGATTGCGTCTCCATCCAGTAATAAATTTTGGACCCCAATAAGTAGGGATCTCCATTGTTGCAGATGATGTCTGTGATTTATAAGACTCCTTTTCATTCTTACCGCCAATTTCTGCTGAGAGTTGAGGGTCAAGTCCCGACCATGCACGCATGATTTGTGCTTCTGCCCTATTTCTTCCGAGTTTAATTTCCATGAGCTTCGGATGATTTGCATTAACTATTGCTAATACTTCATCAAGGGATAATGAGTCCATTGTGGTGAAATCCACATTTTGTCCTATAGCTACCTGATTGAAGCTACAAGCAAAAAATACAAGGATGCTTACTATTAACATCATCATTCTTTCTCCGCATCAGCATCTTTGATTTCTTTAGGATATGTGGCATTTGATGGCTTTTTCACTGTTGGTGGAAATCCATTCAATTGTCGCCAAATTTCCCAACCAAGCGATACAATATTCAATTGCATCCAACCTGAAGCTTGAGTGCCAGGTCTGAGATAATCAGAAGATGGCCATGGTTCATCATTTGGATCAGGTTTGACAATAATTCTAAATTGACCACCAAAAGATTCATCTTCTATCGCATCAATCACAGATATTATTCCACCGAAAGTACCTACTGAAGCACCTGGCCAACCACGAATAATAAAAGCAGGAAAACCATCAAATTGAATTCGAACTTTTTTTCCTTTGGTTAGTAATGGCGCATCATTTCCTGATATTGTTAATTCTACAGCTGGTGTATTCATTTCTGGAGCTAGAATTGCAAGTTTTTCACCTTGCTTTACTGTTTCACCAGTACCGATGGTATATAATCTTACAATTTTACCTTTACTAGGGGCGCGAACAATGGATGCATTTCTTCGAGAGAACATTGCATTCATTTCAGATCTTCCCTTGAAGAGAGAATTATCAATAGAAGCTACTGTCTCCAATGCCTTGGATTCTTCAGCCATAGCTTTTACAATTTTTGATGTACCTTCAGACTCTTTGTTTTTTACATTTTCTAATGCCTCACTTTCCATCCTACGCGCACCTTCAACTTCAGCAATCTGACTATTGTAAGCAACTTCGGCTCTTTGCAATTCCATTTGCGCATTTTCAAATTGTCTTTGAGACAATAGTCCTTTATCAAACAATGTCTTTCTGTCAAGGAATCTCTGTTTAGCAACAGATAAATCTAGAGTATTTTGTTTGACTCTCTCTTCAGTAGCTATACGTTTTTGTTTTGCTTGTTGTACTTTTTCTAGAGATGATCGTACGCTTGCTTCTCTTGCTGATGATTCAGCTGAGATTTGACTTCGCAAAGCGTCAAGTTGAGACATAATGCTATTTCTTCTGTTTTCAATTGCTTGTAATTGTGATTGTTGATTTTCCAATAAAGCACTATCTAAGAACTTCGAATCAATATCTTGTAATACGGCTATTGTATCACCTTCTTCTACATGTTGACCTTCTTGAACATGCCACTTTACGAGTCTTCCTGTAATTTGTGCATTTATATTCTGAGGTCTTTGACCAGGGATCAAAGCTGTAACTTGACCTTTTCCGGCAACTGTCTGCACCCATGGAACAAATGTTAATACAATGAAGATCAATATCAATAATCCGGTAATGATATATGCCATCGTCCGCATTGAATTAGGAGATCGCACAGCAGATATTGCATTAGAAGCAATGAAGCCGGATTTGCTTTCACGGAATGGAACCGTTACACCTTGTTTTTTACTATAATCCACTTTACTTACTTCCTGCAGAATGATTTGATAATCTATGTGCATTAATGATGATTGATAAATCAGGGAACATAGAACTTAGAACGGAATTGTCTTTTTCTGATAAAGACTCAGGTGATCCTTGTTCAGAAATAATACCATTATCCAAAACATATACATAATCTGAACACATGAGTACTTCTGGATCATGGGTAATCGAAAGTACAGTCCAATTATAATCTGGAGATTTCAGTTCTTTGATGATAGAAAGTTTCATATGTTCTTCAATACCCGTAAATGCTTCGTCAAGAATTAATAGTCTGGGCTTGTGAACTATAGCACGAGCAATCATGAGTCTTCTGATTTGACCAGTTGATAAATTCCTTCCATGTGACAATACCTTTGTGTGCAAGCCTTTCGGCAACCGTAAAAATTCTTCATCTAGTTTTGTCAGACGGATAGCTTTCATAACATCGCGACCAGTAACCCATTCCCTACCAAGCGTGATATTATCCCATACAGTTCCATCAAAGATTTCATCATGAGGAAATACTAACCCTATATTCTTACGAATACTAGCTAAATCCAATCTGCGTACATCAACATCATCAATGAGTATGGTACCCAATGAAGGTTCTAATACTCCTAAAAATAATTGGGAAAGTGTTGATTTTCCGGCACCACTTTTCCCAACAAGAGCAACATGACTTCCTGATTGCACCGAAAAATGAATATCCTTTAGAAGTGGCCTTTTATCATATGCAAATGAAACATGTTCGCAATGTATTGTTAATCCTTTTTGTGAATCAATCAGCTTTTCACCACCTCTCCTCTCCATCGGAATATCTGTTACATGCGATACTTTATCAAATGCTGTTAAAGTATCATAAATGACTTCCAATTGATTTGTAAGTTTTTCCAGTGAATTAATGAGAGTAACAATCACAATTTCAGTAGCAACCAATTGTCCAAGAGTAATCTGCCTTTCAAAGACAAGCCAGCCACCAACTGCCAGTACGCCGGTATTAACCGCTGCACGTATGAATGTAAATCCAAGGTGCTGCTTGAGTAGAATTTTAAAATGCTGATTTCTATATTTTACATAATCATTGGCAAGTGCATCGATTCTTTTGAATATATATTCATTCGAACCAATCAGTTTAAATGAACCAACACTTCTTGCCATATCCTCTAGAAAAGCTGCTACATCATATTTCTTCTTTGATTCAGCCATGCTAGTCTTTAAGCCATTCTTACCAAGTAGATATACAAGCAATAATGAAAAGACCAATAATATCATGCCTAATGCTAGCAATTCAGGACTAATAAATACAAGTAGACCCAAACCTGCAGCACCAATAACAACAGCACTTAGTCCATCAATGAGTAATTTTCGTATTCCCTTCTGAAGAGTCACTACATCAAAAAAACGATTGAGTAATTCTGGAGCATAAGTTGAACTAAACAATTCTTGCTTTGCATGAGGAAATTTATATCCAATCTCAAATGCTGTATTGACAAATATTCTCTGTTGCAAGAGTTCTACTACATATAGTTGTGCAATACCAACGCCACCTGCCACTAGTATCCCAATGAATATGATTGCAGATAACACTATCAAAGGCATCGTGAAGACACCTGCAGATATGGTAGTAACCAATGCATTAATGGTTAAAGGTGTGACTAATGACACCAAGCCGATCAGAATAGCATATACTACAATGACATAAATATCTCTTTTTTCAAATTTGATATATTGTAAAGCTCTTTCAACCGGACTCATTTCCTCTGTATCATGGTGATTTTCAAGATCTCTTAATTCTTCAAGACTTGAATTTACAATTAGCATGGGGAGTCCCTCATGATGTATAGATCGCCATTCTGTGAAAAAGGGATGAACGAGCCACAATTCCTGTTCTTTCTCAGAAGCGAACATTGATGCTGTCAATCTTGCATATTCAATCTCTTCCTGTGTATTCTCTAGTGCAATTGCATGAAGACCAAGTAGTACTGAAGTAGATGTTGATTCTAAACATGATTCTGAGAAATGTACACTATACTTCTTTTTCATTTCTTGAATATGAGTAATAATCATTCGCCTCAATATCAATTCATAATCTTGAATTAAACGGTGTATATCTCCAATGGTAATTGTAATGGGTGAATTGGAAGGATATAAAACACCTGAGAATGCTTCATGAGATTTTTCAAATAAAACACATAATTGAGCAGTATCAAGGTCATTAATTTCAGATTGATCTGTCCAGTATGGAATAACCGCAGGAAATCGAATCGGCCCATTGGTTTCTATCATTGCAATAGAATCAAACACATAGACCGATGAATTGATACCCATGAGCTTAGCGGCATCTTTAAGTATAAAACCACTAGTCCAAAATGGATACTTTAAACCCGGCAAGAATTCGGTAAACAATGATTCATTGATTACATTTGATGATTGCTCAAAAAAATCATCCACCTGATGTGGAAACATCTCCCTGTCAGTAGATGTCAGAGATTCAAGAACCGAAATAAGGGTTGATTTCATAAAGAATTGAAATATCAAAAGAATGACTTGATAGTATTACTATCAAAAACGATTCCAAAACGAATGCAATCATTCTTTATTGTTGAATAATTATCCGAGTTGAGTAATGACAACTCCGATTATTGCTATAATGGCTCCAAGTATAAAAAATTCACTTGGTAGTGCATTAAACAGAAAAAACGCCATCACTGTTGTTAATACTGGTTGAATATTATTAAATACAGCCAATTTGCTAGCTTCCATTTTAGTCAAAGCAAAATACCACATCGCATATCCTAGACCGCTTGTTATTACCCCCAAATAGAATAATTGGAACCATATCGATGAATCATATGTGGTAGGAGATATATCAAAAGGCAATATCATTGCAATTGGGAAATAGAGTAATAATCCTGTAAACATGCTTATTCCGGTAGTAAAAATGCCACCATATTTCATGGCAAACTTTTTACCCATAGTGGTATATACTGCCCAAGAAATACTTGCCATCAATACCATGATATTTCCGATAAATTGTTCACTTCCAAAGGCCAAACCTTTCTCAAATAGGACAATAAATGTTCCAAGCATCGCTATAATAATTCCCAACAGTTTCCTTTTTGTCAATGATTCACCGAGAAATACCACTGCTATCATCAATACAAATGCCGGTGTAAGTGCATAAGCCAGTGAAGCATTTGCGGGTGTAGTATATCGTACACCCCAGATAAATAACAATTGATTGATCGGCATATTGAGTGCACCTAACACAAAAAAGCCTAGTATGTCTTCTTTCTCTATTATTTTCAAACTCTTACGGCTGATTAGCAGCCATATTCCATATGCTATTGCCGAGAATAAACCTCTAAACAGAACAACAGTTGAGGGATGAATAAGCGAAGTGACATGTTTAGCGAATAGATGCGTGCTTGAAGCAATGATTTGTTGAAGGAGTATTAGTGGATACATGAAGGATATTCAGAAGAAATGTGTGAATTTGCAACATAGCACTAAATTTGTGCCATTCATTGATCAATAATGACCTATTATGTCAGAAAGAGAAAAAACCTTCAATTTTGATGCGGATATTTCCATTCATCCTTTTAGCGATGCAAAGATAACTCGTGAAATGTGGGATGAGTTGGTTCGAACATCCGATAATGGCACTATGTTCCATTTGAGAAAGTTTCTCTCCTATCACCCAGAAGGTAGATTTGAAGATCATTCTTTGTACGTAATGCGAAATGAGAAACTCTTTGCTGTTTTTCCTGCCATAAAACAATTTCGTGATGGGAAATGGATATTAAATTCCCATGGTGGAGCATCCTATGGTGGTTTTGTTTATCCAGCACAATGTAATATTCGAGATGCATTTTTAATGATAGAATGTCTTTTGGAATATGTCAAAAAAAATGACTTTGCAGGTATACAAATCACGCTGCCCCCTATGATGTATGCAAAACATCTATCAAATTATCTTGATTTCGCACTTGTCAAAAATGGATTTTCCTATCTCAAAAGAGAGATCTCTAGTATTGTAGATTTACGTAATCCCAATGTTATAGAAAGTGAATTTCGTCCAGAAGCACGAACTGCATTGAATAAAGCACGGAAGTCAGGCATTGTCATCAAACAATCAAGTGACTATTCAGCATATTATGATATTCTTAAAAATAATCTTCGCATGCGCCATGGTGTTCAGCCGACGCATTCGCTGGAAGAATTAATAGATCTAGCTCAGCGTTTTCCGCAAGAGATTACATTATGGGGTGCATATTTAGAAGATCGTATGATAGCAGGAGTTTGCACATTTGCTGCAAATCAAGAAGTAATTTTAGCATTTTATATTAGTCATGATGATGCATTTCAAGAATATAGAGCAGTGAATTTACTTTTTGCCACAATCATGGAAGAATCAGCAAAGCAAGGATTCTCATATCTTGACTTTGGCATTTTTACAGTGAATATGGATCCAAATTGGGGATTGGGCAGATTCAAAGAGAATTTTGGGAGTAGAGGAATATTTCGAGATACATTCATTAAGTATATGTGATTATTGATGAATAGATCGATTCTTCATATCGCACCTGAGAATTTTGCCGGCGTACCATACGATTTCATGCGCATGCACAAAGCATATGGCGATCATTCGAGACTCATTACATTGCATAAGAATCCTCTAGGATTTACCGAGGATATTTGCCTTGATTTTCCTATTTCACGATCAAATTTGGCTAAATCATATCGTTTATCAAGATCACTCATTAAAAAAGGGAATCTTGAAGCGCATGCTTTGTATTGGAAACCAACATCATTCTTCGATAAGATGTACTTCTCATTGCAAACAAGATCTCGCATTGCTGATATTCGAAATTTAATAGACTCAGAAGATCTTGATGCATTTTCTATCATTCATTATGACGGTGGTTTGGATTTCACTCGTGATTCGCGATTTGCAAAGCGCTGGAAAGCTATGGGTAAGTCAATTGTTACTTGTTATTATGGAAGCGATCTACGAGCAAGAGGTATCATTCGTGAAATGGATGAATTGTCAGATTTGAAGTTGACATCCGAGTATGATCATCTTGCATTAAAAGATGATCTTGAATATGTGTTTTATCCTTATGATCCGAGCGAATTACCTGCAATCGATCCACAAAAAGATTTCACCAATATTCGCATAGTTCATTCGCCAACGAATAGACTCTATAAAGGTACTGATCTCATTCTTTCCGTTATAGAGAAACTACAGAAATCCTTTTCTTTCGAGTTTATATTGCTAGAAAATCTACCTCGAAAGGAAGTACTGTCTATAAAGTCACAATGTACTATCTCGATTGATCAAGTTGGTGGCTCATTTGGTGGAACTGGTTATGGCAAAGCAGGGATTGAGTCTTTGGCCATGGGCATACCAACCATAACAAATATGACAGATGACTATGCGAAATGGCTCCCCAATAACCCTTTCATTGTTGCAAATACTGCAAAACAACTTGAAGATTCATTAATCGAATTAATAGAATCACCTACACTTTGTACATCGCTAGGTGAAAAAGGAAAACAATGGGTACATACCTATCATTCCTATGAAAAAGTGAATGAGCGTTTGAATTCACTCTATTTCAAATATGGAATTCTACAATGATCCTCGATTTCTTGAATGATTGGAGAGGTTCAAGTCAGTTTCGACTCATTATGTGGATTTCCGGTATCTTCCTTGTCATAAAACTTATCTTCCTTTTTGGAATACCAATAATACCACATGCAATTGAGGATTGGTATATCGCAAAGCATATAGCACAAGGATCAGGATATAGTTTATCGAATGGGCCCACTGCTTTAAAAACACCTATATATCCCCTATTTCTCACCCCAGCTGCTTTCTTTGGGGATTTTGGAAAATTGTTAGCTTCCTGTTTGCAACATATTTTACTTTTCTTATCAACATTATTTTTTTTTAAAGCAGGAATCTTACGTTTTGGTAGAAATTTCGCATTTGTCTCAACTCTGATTTACACATTGCATCCCGCATATGTGTATTATCCATTCGTCTTGGAATCAACCGCACTGACAATTCCGCTTTGCATATTATTCTGGTTTATGGGAGAATACTCAAAATCTCAATCAAGGAATGTCAAATCAACTATTCTCCTAGGCTGGCTAATTGCACTGAATCAGCCGATTCTCTTACCAGGAATATTTGCACTTCAACTCTTTTATTTTGGGAAAAAAGAAAATCTTCTGACTCTTATTGTAACTGCAGTGATAATTTTTGCACCATGGACCATTCGAAATGCTATGACATTTGGATCATTCATTCCAAGCAAATCTCCAATGTGGATGAACCTCTATGAAGGTATGCAAAATGATGTGAGTTTTCAAGAGCATAAACAGATTGAATTTTCTAGGAAATATATGAATGATGTACAATTAGAAAAAGAGTATAAACCAATTGTACTTCGGCAATTCACTCAACATTTTGCTGTGTATTTTGAACGATCTATGCATCGATTCACCGAGTTTTGGATGATACCAGATAGATACAAAGATCAAATAGTTAATCCTACGATTATATTCTCAAGAATACTACCTCAATCACTTCTTGGCATAGGATTCATACTCTCTGTAATATTCATTTTTGGTAAGAAATCCACCCTAACAGTTGATAATCGACATTTCTTGATATTGCTTATTGGAATCATGCTATATGTCTCTATCATTTATTCCCTTACTCAAGCATCAAATATTCGTTTCAAACTAGATATTGAATGGATGCAGATTCTGCTCTTATTCCCTATTTTTCAAGGATTTCCAAAACTTGCTGAGTTTGTGGGAACAAGGAAGTGATTTTGGATTGTTTTCTTTTGCGAGGACGGCAAAAAAAAAGTAAGTTTGCCAAGCATTTGAATCATAAACCGGACTAGATGCATGCTTGAACAATATCTGCCTCTCTTTTTGATGATTGCTGTTGGTTTTATCTTCGGATTGACCAATATCCTCATCGCTGAATTTGTTGGACCTCGAAAAAATAAATCGAAAGAAAAACTGAGTGTTTATGAATGCGGCATGGAGCCAATTAAAACAGCAAGAGAGAGATTCTCAGTGAAGTTTTATCTTGTCGCAATGCTATTCATTTTGTTCGATATTGAAATCGTATTCATGTATCCTTGGGCCATTCAATTCCAGGAATTGGGAATGATTGGTTTGACTGCAATGGCACTATTTATGGTATTGCTTTTTGCAGGTTACATTTATGTCTTGAAAAAAGGAGCTTTGGAATGGCAATAGATCAATTAACAAAAGATGGCTTTTTGACCACAACAGTTGATGCAGCCATTAGTTGGGCACAAAGAAATTCATTGTGGCCAATGCCTATGGGCATTTCATGTTGTGCTATTGAGATGATGGCATTTGCTGGTCCCCGTTTTGATAGTGCTCGCTTTGGTTCAGAGAAATTTGGTTTTACACCACGTCAATCAGATTTATTGATTGTGGCAGGAACAGTAACATATAAAATGAGTTGGGTAGTTCGCAAGATTTGGGACCAAATGCCTGAGCCCAAATGGTGTATTTCCATGGGAGTTTGCGCTTCCTCAGGTGGTATGTTCAGAAGCTATTCAGTTGTTCAAGGTATAGATCAATTCATCCCTGTTGATGCTTATGTATCAGGATGTCCTCCTCGCCCTGAAGCTCTTTTAAAGGCACTCATGACCATCCAAGAGCAAATCGAGAATACAAAACCAACCATCATTGATACTCGTAAGGAAGTCAATATCGACAATGCGGTTTTAATTGACTAATCAACAATGTATATAGAAGCCTGTTTCTTTTGGAAACAGGCTTTTTTTATGGAAAATTATATGCGATATCTTATACTTCCACTCATATTGATACTTTTTTTAGCTTCTTGTGAATCAATTACATTAGAAGACCCCGCGAATTATCCCAATTTGAAGATAACTGACATTACAATTGGTAAGGGTACGCAACCAACATTTGGTAGCACTGTGACAGTACATTATGTTGGCACGCTCACCAATGGAAAAGTATTTGATTCATCACGAGAAAGAAATCAACCATTTTCTTTTCGAATTGGCACTTCAGAAGTGATCAAGGGTTGGGATGTTGGATTATCTACTATGAAAGTTGGTGGTAAAAGAAAACTTGAGATTCCACCTGAAATGGGATATGGTTCAAGGTCTGTTGGTTCTATACCTGCAAATTCTACATTGATTTTTGAAGTTGAATTACTGAATGTTTATTGATCTGAGGAAAAAGAATATCTCTTGGATAATCTTTTGGACTTACCTTTTGATTTTTTTGCTCTATACATTGATTCCAGCAGAAAGAAATGCGATCAATGTTCAGGCGTTTTTGGGGATTTATTCCATTCAAACCATTTGCGGAATTTTCCTAATCCGTACTGGTACTTCTTTTCTCACTCTTCCTAGATTATTCTTACTATTTCTCCTTTCGAGATGTGCTTTATTCTATATGTATCCATGGCTCTCAGATGATGTCTTTGGATATGTATTTTATGGTAAAGCAACACTTTCAGGTGCGAATCTGTATGCAATTACAGCTGATGATCCATCACTTCTCAAACTAAGAGATTCAGCTTATGCATTGATGGCATTTAAGCCATATCAAAATATATATCCTCCCATTGCAACGATATATATGACAATATCTGCATGGATTTCTTCATTTTTCCCATCTTCTCTGCAAGCCTCGTTACTAGCTTGGAAAGTACTACTTTTTTGCTCCGAATTGTTAGGACTTTCCCTACTCTATTACTGGCTTCGTAAACAACAATATTCACTATTGCCAATACTGATTTACTTAGCCATTCCGATGACTGCGATTGAGGGTATTGGACAAGGTCATAATGAAGTATTGCTATTACCATTCATTATTGGAACTATAATCATCTTTTATGACCAAGAGTTAAGCATAAAGAAGAGTATGATTATTGGGATGCTCTGTGCAGTATTGGGTCTTTTAAAGTTATATCCAATAGTACTCTTTATTCCATTTTTAATGCATGCCAGAACTGCAAAGAATTTCTTTACTATGCTCTTCGGTGCATCTTTTATGATCATACTTACAAGCGCTCCATGGTTTTGGGGAATTGTGATTGGAAATTATACAGCGATTCAAGGATATATTTCAGTACTTGGATTTTATCAAGGAACATATTTTAATGGGGTAATTCTCTATGGCATACGACATATTTTGGAAGCTTTACATGTGCATGAATGGTGGCTTCTAGCTCCCAAAGTGCTTACATTGATTCGAGGAATTGGCATCATGATGATGAGTGGCTTTACATTTGTCAAGAGAATATCTCTTCACGAATCACTCTATTTTATACTCTTAGTAACAGTACTTATATCTGCAAAAGTGCATCCATGGTATTTTATACCCTTGATATTTCTGGGAGCAATTATTCAAAAACAAAGCATCATTTTCCTAGGATCATTGATGATGTTCACATATGCAATGTATACTGTGGAACCCGCTTATGAATCAATGCTATTTGAAACTATATTGTGGATTATTGCAGGATGTATAATGATGCTAGAATACAAGAATTCACTTCACATCTTCGATGGAAATCAAAGAGAAATTCTTACCTGATTCTTGTTGAAAGACAAAGCGTTTATTGATTGGGGGTGGATATGTCCAGAGTTCTTTTTTTACTCCCTGACTGGGAATTTCAATGTCTTTTTCTTTGGGGAATCCATATAGCAAAGCAATTTTCCCTCTTTGGGTCATAATACCATCTGATTCATTGATTGTTTGAAATTCAGTAAAGGCCCGATCTGCTCTTCGAAAGTATTCAGCCATGGGCTCATCGTATATGGTTGACGGTGTGGGATCATTCTTCTTCCACCAATCAATGATATTTTTTCTGATTTCTAAATCATTGCTTCCTGACAATTTATCATAATCAGTATCCGTGAGAACATACTTCATGGCTTGTCTTGCATATTCTGCACTAATCAACGTTTTAGGCATATCTTCCCATTGACAAGCAAAATCAAATCGAATGGAATCCTGCTTTCCCTTTTTTTCACTGTGATATAGAATGAGTGAATATCTCCCTGGTGCAATAACATTATCAGGAAATTGTACAATCAAGAGATTTGCATTTTGAGATTCTTTGAGAATCAATGGAATAGGTCTAAGGGAAGCGGATTCTTCAACGAATTCTGGGATCAGGATAAAGTTTGAACGAAGTTCCGTTCTAGTAGTTGAAACAGGTTTTACATGTTTTGCATATTCTTCATTAGCTCTTTGGCGAATAAGCGAAGCTGAATAATTCTTCACTTTTGATGATAGCTGAAATACAGCATATTGTTTTTTTGAAGAAAATGGAATATTTCCATTGAAAATATCTGGGCTAAAAGTATCTGAAAATGGATTTTCAGAAGTAAACAAAGGACTGGAAAACTCTTGCAAAACTATTTTTGGCATTCGAATTTTCTTAATGATTTGCCCCTTTTCTATAAGAGTAATCATCACTGAATATTGTGTTTTTGCAACAGTAATTGCTCTCATTCCATATGCATATAGTGATTCAGAGTTAGTTTGTTCATAATTGGAAGCAAAAACTGAATCTCTCCATTGAATACGCGATTTAATGATTCCATTACTGTCTTTTGATTCAATCTCAATTGAAGGAAATGCAACATATGCTCCTCTGAATGAAGTTGATTTTTCAAAAAGCAATGCACCATATTGAATTCGAAACATCACTAGAATAGACATTGAATCTTCAGATGAATGATGAACAGTGCGTATTTCAGTATATAGTGGTTCTCTTTGTGATTCTAAGGTTGGATAGAGCGATGAACCATTTTTCTGAATTTGCGAAATCATTGAAATTGGCAAGAACAGAAAAATACAACAGAATACATATTTCAATGTAGATTCAAACATTATATTCATCCAAGAATGATCGTAGAATAATTGCAGCTGCTGTTTTATCTATCACCGATTTGTCTTTTCTATGAGCTTTGGATCTTCCGGATGCAATTAAATGCTCAACTGCCCTTTTTGAACTATATGACTCATCCTGGAGATAAATGTCTATGTCAATAGTATCCTTCAATAATCGTTGATAATTTTCAATTTCTTTAATGATGGCATTGCTTTGTCCAGAAGATTCTGGTGGGATTCCAATAATGATTGCTCCAACTTGTTGTTGTTGTGCAATTTTTTGAATTTCTAGAAGAGCATTTGAATCATTGATAATTGTAGTAAGAGGATTGGTAGTTATATGCAGTATATCACATACAGCAATACCTATTCTCTTCTTGCCAATATCTAAAGCAAGAAGTCTCTTTCCTTTCAAATGTTCATACATATTCATAGTTTTACGATTATTCCAGTTACCACAGAGGGTTCAATAATGAAAAGCATACGCAAACTAGCATTTTTGACTGTATTGTTTTGTTTTCTCTTCAATGTTGAGTCTATGCAAGCACAGCTCTTTGATGCACTCAAAAAGAAAGCAAATTCTATGTTGAAGGGTGGAAACTCCATTGGAGGGTTTACTGAACAAGAAGCAATTTCTGCACTTAAAGAAGCCTTACAAAATGGCATTACCAAAGGCACAAATGAAGTCTCGAAACAAGATGGATATTTTGGCAATCAATTGATCAAAATCCCTTTTCCACAAGAAGCACGCGATATAGAAAGTACATTAAGAAAAGTAGGCATGGGAAAGACAGTTGACGATGCTGTATTATCATTGAATAGAGCAGCAGAGGATGCAGCCACAAAAGCTTTACCCATTTTTGTTGATGCAATTACAACTATGTCATTTCAGGATGCAATAGGAATTGTGAAAGGCGATAGCATTGCAGGGACTCGTTTTTTACAACAATCAACCACAAATGCATTAATAAAGGCTTTCCGACCTGTCATTGAAGGATCTCTTGATAAAGTGGATGCAACAAAGCATTGGTCTACAGTTATGAATGCCTACAATAAGATACCTTTTGTCAAGAGAATCAATCCGGATCTTACGCAATATGTTACAGAGAAAGCGTTGGATGGGTTATTCTACACAATTGCAAGCGAAGAGAAACTCATTCGTAAAGATCCTCTTGGTCAAGCTTCTTCTTTATTGAGAAAAGTGTTCGGAGGAAAACCCTGAGATTCTTCTCCATTCAATTGCACCTTGAATGGCAAGGGCAAGAAATATACCATAGAGAATTGCTGATAGATACAGGTCTTTATGTATGTAGATGAGGATATATACTGCATCAATGAAGATCCAGAAATACCAATTTTCAAGTCTTTTTCTTGTTTGTAATATTTGCGCGAATATGCTAAGCGTAGCAAGTATTGAGTCTATATAAGGAAAGTCAGCATTGGTTTGATTCTTCAGTACAAATCCAATTATCATCGAAATTGGAATAGCGATTAGAAGACCAAGTAGCAATTCTTTGATAGTACTTTGTGTCACTTTTAATGGTGATGAATCAGGAAGATAATTGGTGGTATTTTTTGTCCAAGCATACCATCCATAGATACTAAATGCGAGAAATATTCCCTGCAATCCCATATCTGCATATAGTTGTGCTTCATAAAAAATCACACCATAGAGTATGACATTCAATCCTGAAATCGGCCAACAAAAAGGCGATCTTTTGATTGTAAGAAATACACCTACAATTCCTGTGAAGAAACCTGCTATTTCTAATGATGTTGGCATTATAAAGTATATCCTGCGCTGAGCATAACAGTACCCATACTCCAGGCATTGAACCCGAGTAATCGTAGATTATACATTGCTTCAAAAGTCAATCCATCAGGCAGATTCACAGCGAAAGAAGCACCTAGAGCTGTAAAAAACTCAGCAGGATATATCTTTCTAATTTCAAAATCAGGGAGATCTCTTTGCGCTCCCAATGGTTGCTGAACATCCACAAAAAATTTCAGTGCTGTTCTTTCAACAGATGAAAATCCTGTTTCTGCATGAATGAAGAATCGATCATTCCAATTCTTATCACGAAGAGATAAAGATCCATGTAATTCTATCCAACTCTTTTCAAAGGGTATACCAATTTGAAGTCCAATGATTCCTTCATTGGAACCTCCACCCAGAAATTCTTCCATGGGATCATTTGGAATTCCAGTATATGCAGGAAGTCTAAACTCTCCCACTATGGTTGTATGTAATGGACCAGAATATAATCTATAACGCGTACCAAGCCCGAACCATGAAAGTAATGTTCTGCTCAATTGCTTACGAATAGGCCGATTTCCAATTGAATCAGTTACAAATTTCTCTGTGAGAGAATATGAACCTAATGGCATAGTTGAAAATAAAGTCAACTCATTACTGATTCCATATTCACCTTCTAGGGTCATTAGAGTGCCGGTGAAATCGTATGTATAACTACTTAAAGCCAGACTATCATATAAACCACTTCGCCTATTTCCTGATTCTTCGAAAAAGCTTGAAGCGTTCATTGAGCCTGCTGAAAGTTTGACAAATCCCTTCCCTTTCTCTCTATTACCAGCTAGTAACTGTATGTATAGTTGTGTAAAGAAGATTAGGGCAAGTATGATGATTTTACTAATTTGCATGGACTTTTGCCTAGGGCTATGAAAGTAAAGGACCAATGATAAAAGATTTTTTGAATCAGCGTATAGGGATGAAACAAGTTGCGATTTCGCTCGGCATCGTTTTCATCATTCTATTTTCAATTCTATGGATTATTGACACATTTGTCATGCCACCTTTCGTGCATGCAATCAAAGTTGTCAAGGTTCCAAATATAACTGGATTGACTTTATCTAAAGCAGACCCAATTATTCGTGATTCAAAATTGCGAGTTGCAGAAGTAAGAGAAGTTTACAATGAAACAATCCCAAAGGGAAGGATTATCAGTCAATTACCTTTTGCCGGTTCCGAAGTACGTGAAGGTCGTAGATTGTATATCACTGTTAGTAGAGGAATTGAAAAGGTATTAGTTCCCAATTTGATTGGTAAAACCGATAGAGATGCCATGCTAAATTTACTCAGCATTGGCTTGCAAGTTGGAGAAACAATTTTCCAAGAAGATGAAGAAAAACCCTATGGAACTGTATTGGAGCAATCAATTGCTTCAGGAAGCAAGATTCCGTATGGTCAAAGTATTTCATTGGTAGTGAGTCAAGGACCTCCAGGTATTGATCTGGTTGCATTCACTGGCATTACTCTCAATCAAGCCAGAATTCTTGCTTTGGAATATGGTTTAATTGTAGAGATATCAAATGGATATGAAAGAGATCCTAATCTCACTGACCAAGACATCTTTATCGAACCAGATATTACGAAATCTCCTGAATTTCTTCGCAGGGGTGAAACTGTTTGGATTACTATTCTTCCAAGATAAAATTCAGATTTTTGCCAATTGTTGAATTGTTGAAACTATCTCATTCAAATTCCCTTTGCGAACCCTAGCTCCTGCTGCTTGAACATGTCCACCTCCTCCAAAAGACTCAGCAATACTGCGAACTTCGTGAGTTGGTTTAGAACGCAATGACATTTTCACAGTACCATCTTCCCATTCTGTGATCAGCCCACCAATTTTTGCACCTTCAATTGTAAGAGTATAATTCACAAAACCCTCAAGATCCTCTGAACTATATCCAAGTAATGCTTCTTTTCTTAAAATCATCAAAATAACTGCCCCATCATGCGAAATGGTGAGATTAGATAATGCCCTTCCTAGCAATTGCATCGATGCAAGGGATTGAGCATTCATCACCTTATCATAAATTTTCACAGGATCTGCCCCGGCATCTATCAAAGTTGCTGCCAAGCGCATTACATCAGCATTTGTGCGAGAATGCCTGAAACCACCGGTATCAGTCATTATTCCAGTATATAAGCATTCAGCTGATTGTGCATTGATTTCAATATTAGATTCAATTGCCATTCTCGCAATGATTTCACAAGTAGAGGATGACTCAATAATGACATGTGAATGATCTGCTTTCAAGATTGGATTCACATGATGATCAAATAGAAATACTGTACCTGAAAAATGTTCAAAGAAAGGAAGAATATTTGGTCCGAGTCTTTGAGGAGCATTTAAATCCAAAATACACCAAGCATCCGTATTGGAAATAATCTCCTGTATATCAGGATGATCATAGGATAGTAGTGCTTGATCATGAGGAAGAAATGAGAGATTCTTTGGAATTGGATGATGTTGCAAGATTTGTGCACTTATACCCTGCGCTCGTAGTAAATGCAATAAACCTAGACTGCTACCAATTGAATCACCATCTGGATCTATATGGGCAGAGATGAGTACCGTTTTGGCAATGTTTAAATCTTTCCATGCATCTGTGAGCTTTGTATACAATGTATTCTTCATCAAAAATTACTTCCTTTCTGTATCAGGAATAATTGCATGTTCTCTAAGTACAGATTCTAATGCTTGGTGCGCAGCTTCTTGTTCGGCTTGTTTTTTGCTTTTCCCAGAACCACGACCCATCTCTTCGCCATTAACATATACTGCTACAAGAAACTCTTTTTCATGGTCGGGTCCTTTGGATTCAATCACAGAATATCTTGGTGCTTCCTTCCCTTCAGACTGAACGAGTTCCAATAAAATACTCTTGAAATTTGAATCTTTCATAATCATTTCATTGGTAAGCATAGGAATGAGTTTATCGAGTATAAATATTCTTGCTTGTTGCAATCCAGTATCAAGATAAATCGCAGCAATGATTGCTTCCATTGCATCAGCAAGTATTGTTTCATTTCCTTTTTGAAGAGATTGTTCTGCACTGAAAGAGAGTAAAAGGAAACGCTCTAGATTCATAGATCTTGCGCAATGTGCGAGGGATTTCTTGTTCACGAGCCAAGAACGCATCTTGGTTAATTCACCTTCATGATCTTGTTCATAATGATAAAACAAGTACTCAGCGATAACCATTCCGAGTATTGCATCTCCCAAAAACTCTAATCGTTCATTAGCAATAATCGGTGTTTCTGGGTGAACTTGTAGATAAGAACGATGAGTACAAGCTTGTTCAAAATACCCAATATGATCTATCTTAATCCCAAGTGATTGCTCCAATTCAGTTTTCTTGGATTTAGTGATGAGACCTTGTATCGGAAAATGAGGTTTCTTTGGATTGCGCTTGAATGTGGGCAATCGAAAGAAATTTTCATAAATCTGTTGAACAATAACAGGGGCTTTCATTATAGATTCAATACATAAGAAAACAGGTTGAATGCAATGATTCAACCTGTTTGAAATGAGTATTTGAAATTGTTATCAACCTTCGTAGGCCTTAAAACAAATTGATGCATTATGACCACCAAATCCAAAAGTATTGCTAATAGCAGCTTTAATTGGTTTGGCAATTGGCGCATTCGGAACATAATTCAAATCACAATCAGGATCTGGCGTGGTATAATTGATTGTTGGTGGAATCATTGAATGTTTCATGGCAAGTACAGTTGCAATTGCTTCAATAGCACCTGCTGCACCAAGCAAATGACCGGTCATTGACTTTGTTGAACTTACAGCAAGATTATATGCATGTTCGCCGAATACAGTCTTTATTGCAGCTGATTCATTTTTGTCATTGAATGGTGTGGAAGTACCATGAGCATTGATATAATCAATATCTGTAATATTCAATCCTGCATCTTGAATGCATAGTTTCATTGAGCGCACAGCACCTTCGCCACCGGGAGCAGGTTGTGTGATATGAAATGCATCATCGGTCAATCCAATTCCGGCAAGTATGCCATAAATCTTCTCTGCACCGCGATTCATTGCATGTTCAAGTGTTTCAATAACCATGACGCCACTACCTTCCCCCATCACAAAACCATCTCTTCCAAGATCGAATGGTCTACTTGCTGTCATTGGATCTTCATTGCGAGTTGATAGAGCTTTCATGGAATTGAATCCACCGATTCCCATTGGGCAAACGACTGCTTCACTTCCGCCCACGAGCATAACATCAGCATCCCCTCTTTGCATAATCATAAGTGCATCTGCAATGGAGTGACTTGAAGTTGCACAAGCAGAAACTGTTGCATAATTGGGGCCTTTCAAGCCATAGCGAATAGCAACATGTCCTGCGGCAATATCACTGATTAACATCGGGACGAAAAATGGAGAAATGCGATCAGGATTACCATCTCTATCATACAAATTTTGTTGTTGATGATGATATGTCCACATTCCACCAATACCTGATCCAATGATCACGCCCGCTCTTTCTTTATTTACTTTTTCAAAGTCGATGCCAGAATCTTCAACAGCCATTGCAGAAGCACTAATAGCAAATTGTGTGAAGAGATCCATTCTTTGCGTTTCTTTTCGATTAATATGCAATAATGGGTCATAATGTTTGACTTCGCAAGCAAAACGTGTGTCAAACTTTTCTGCATCAAATCGTGTAATAGGACCTGCGCCATTGGCAGAGTTCATCATACCGGTCCAATATTCTTGCGCTGTATTCCCTATCGGAGTGACGGCTCCTACTCCTGTCACAACGATGGTCGGATAATCATATCTAGACATTGTGCTCTCACATAGAAATAATAAAAGCTACATGGAAAACAAAAGCCACTTATCCTGGAATGGATACCGGATCAGTGGCTGTTCATGAGCTTGCAAAAAGATATTCAATGAATATCAAAGGAAAGCAACCAATCAGGAAGCGTGTGATTCCAAATATGTAATCGCATCACCAACTGTTTGTATCTTCTCGGCATCTGAATCTTCAATAGTGATATTGAATGCTCTTTCAAATTCCATGATCAATTCAACAGTATCCAAAGAATCTGCACCAAGATCATTGGTGAAGGATGCACTAGGAGTAATTTGTGATTCTTCAACGCCCAACTTTGTGACGATGATTTCTTTAACTTTGTCTGCAACGGCAGCCATGAGGGAACCTCAGAAATAGAATGAACAAAAAAAGATATTTACATTGCCAATCCGCCATCTACGGCGATAACTTGTCCTGTCACATATGTTGAATCAGCATTAGCAAAAAATGATACTACATTTGCCACTTCTTCAGGCTTAGCGGCTCTTTTTAGAGGTATTTTATCCGCAAAAGCCTTTCGCTGATCATCATTTAATTTGTCGGTCATATCTGTTTCAATATAACCAGGAGCTATGCAATTTACTAAAATATTGCGAGATGCAAGTTCTTGAGCTAGGGATTTGGTCAAACCAATCATTCCAGCTTTTGAAGAAGAATAATTGACTTGTCCTGCATTACCTCTCAATCCCACAATAGAGCTGATATTAATGATTCTTCCGGAACGCTGTGACATCATTGGTCTGGCCACGGCTTTGCAACATAAAAAAGCTCCCTTGAGATTTGTATTTAAAACATCATCCCAATCCTGTTCGGTCATGCGCATAAGCAAAGTATCCTTTGTTATACCAGCATTATTGACCAATACATCAATTCTTCCAGATTCAGACAATATTTCCTCTATTCCATTACGGATTGATTCATCTGATGCTATGTCCATTCTCTTGAAATGAACTTGCTTACCTTCATTGCGTAATGCTAATGCAATAGCTTCGGCTTTTTCTGGACTGCTATTATATGTTCCGTAGACAATAAATCCATCGGATGCCAATCGTTTTACGATTGCTTCTCCAATTCCGCGAGAACCACCTGTGACCAAAGCAACTTTTTGAATCGTATCCATATTATTCTCCTTTCTCGAGAATTGATTTAATATCAAGAGATGTATCAATTCCACCAATGACTAAACTTGAATTAGTAATTGTTCTTTTTACCAATCCTTGTAATACTTTGCCTGGTCCTATTTCCTTGAATGATACAATGCCATGTTGATGCATTGTTTGTAGTGTTTGTGCCCACAAAACAGGTGAAGTCAATTGTTCAAGCAAGAGTTTTTTTAGCTCTGATGGATCACTGACGGGCTTTCCAGTAACATTTGGATATACAGGTTTTATTGGATTATGAAACTGCGCAGAATCAATGGCCTTCCCTAGTTCTTCAGAAGCTGAATTCATGAGTGGAGAATGAAATGCTCCACTTACTTGTAATTCAGTCACCATTCGAGCTCCTGCTTCTTTGAAAAGGGGTGCCTTAAGTCTCAAATAGTCTGCATCACCAGATAAAACAACTTGACCTGGTGAATTGAAATTTGCGGGTACAATAATGCCCTCTTCACTGGAAAGTTCTTGGCAAAGAGTATTCACTGATTCATCACTCATTCCAATCACAGCGAACATGGTTCCAGGCTTTGTATTGCCTGCTGAAAACATCAAAGAGCCACGAAGTACAACTAATTTCATTGCATCTTCAAATGACAAAACCCCCGCCGCATATAGCGCTGAATACTCACCCAAAGAATGTCCGGCAAATGCATCTGCTGGAACATGATCTTTGACCAAATCCCATATGATTGCTTCATGAACAAAGAGTGCTGGTTGCGTGTATCGCGTTTCTTTTAATACTTCGGCAGGACCATTATGGCAGATTTCATCAAGAGCAAAACCAGCAATATCGCAGGCTTGTTTCATTGTCTTTGCCGCAGAATCAAAATCCTTAATGATATCAGCAGTCATGCCAACATATTGAGATCCTTGACCAGAAAAAATTGCTGCTATAGAACTCATGAGCGTATCCCCCAGGTAAGGTAAATACTGCCCCATGTGAAACCAGCTCCAAAGCTTGAAAGAATTACTTTATCACCATAGTGTAATTTTCCCTCATGGTGCAATTCAGAAAGGCAAATAGGAATTGTTCCAGCAGTAGTATTACCATATTTTTCAATATTGATAATCACTTTTGATGGATCAAGACCCATTCTTCTTGCGGTGGCATCAATGATCCTCAAATTTGCCTGATGAGGTACAAGCCAAGCAATATTCTCAGGTTTGAGAGCATTTCTTTCCATGATTTCAACAGAAACATCTGCCATTCCAACAACTGCAGATTTGAAAACGGATTGTCCATCTTGAATGACATAATGCTCTTTTACTTCTTCTGGGAAATCTTCGAATGGAGCTTTTGCACCATCACCGTGATCACTCATATAGAGAAATTGACCACCCTTTCCATCCATGCGTAAAATGCTGTCTTGAATTCCAATGGCTTTGTCATCGCTCATTTCAAGCAATGCAACTCCACCGCCATCACCAAAAAGAATGCAGGTGGTGCGATCTTTGAAATTTAAAATAGAACTCATTTTATCACCGCCACATACCAATACCTTCTTGCATGTTCCACCATTTATAAGACTAGCACCAGTCATGAGTCCATAAAGAAATCCTGAACAAGCTGCTGAAAGATCATATCCCCATGCATTGCTCATTCCTGCCTTTGCCTGAAGAGTTGCTGCGCAAGAAGGAAATTGATTATCTGCTGTGATGGTTGCAACGATAACACAATCAATTTCTTCAGGACCAATACCACGCTCTTTTAGACATTGTTCCACAGCTGGTAATAGCAAGTCAGAGAGCTGGCCATCTGTCTGAAAACGTCGTTCAGATATACCTGTTCTCGATTTTATCCATTCATCCGACGTGTCAATTTTATCTTCGAAATATGCATTCGTAAAGATATCGGGTGGGACAAAATGAGCGATTGATGAAATATAAACAGACATAATATTCTTGATTCTTGTTGATTGGGAATTAATCCTTTTTATCCATCAAAGCTTGTTTGATGGAGGCATTTACATCTCCGCGAATGACTTCTACGGCTCTTGTGAGCATATTTTGAATTGCAAGCGGGCTTGATTTACCATGTCCAATGATAACGACTCCATTTACTCCGAGGAGTGGAACGCCACCATATTCTTGATAGTCAAAGTCTTTCAATATTTTTTTCAAAGGTATCAGCATGAAAAATACCATGAGCTTCTGCAATATACCTTTAGCTGCATATCCTTTGATTTTTGCTTTAAGTAGTCCAAGCATACTCTCTGCAAATTTCAATACAATGTTACCAACAAATCCATCGCAAATAACAACATCTGCTGTTCCAGCGAGAACATCTCTTCCTTCTACATTTCCGATGAAATTCAATGTACTATCAGAGAGCAATGCATGTGTCTGCAATATTGGTTCTGTTCCCTTTGTGGCTTCTTCACCAATATTGAGCAAACCAATTTTTGGTTTTTCAATTCCTTGAACAATTCTTGCATATGCATCACCCATGATTGCATATTCATACAGGAATCTCGGTTTGCATTCAATCGTGGCGCCGACATCAAGAAGTAATACAGGGCGACCATGTTGCGTAGGAAGAAATGTGCCGATTGTAGGTCTACTTACTCCTTTGATCCTACCCAAAACTACTGTGGCAGTACTCATAACCGCGCCAGTATTTCCGGCGGAAACAAATGCATCAGCATTTCCCCTGGCATGGATATCTATTCCCATAAAAAGTGAAGAATTTCTCTTCGACTTAATGACAGCAGTTGGATCATCATGCATTGAGACAATTTCATCTGCATTCACAATGGAATAGACCAAATGCGGAAAAGACAATGTTTCCATTGCCTTTTTGATTTCAGAATCTTTTCCGATAAATATAAATTCTACATTCAACCCTAATTGGGTGAACTTCTCAGAAGCAAGAATTGCTCCCTGAATCTCGTTCAAAGGAGCAAAGTCTCCACCCATAACATCAATTGCAATGCGAATGGGATTCATAATAACCGGATAAATTGATGGAATCGCAAAACTTGTTTACAAAGCTATGCGACATTATTCGGCTGAAGCACCACTATTGATTTCTACCATCTTGCGACCATTATAGTAACCGCAAGAAGGGCAAGCAGTGTGATTCAATTTCATACTTCCGCAATGAGCACAAGATGCAACTGTTGGTGCAACTGCTTTATAGTGTGTTCTACGCTTGTCTCTGCGAGATTTGGAATGTCTTCTTTTGGGATTTGGCATGATTCTGCTCCGATAAAATCAATTCTTTTGAATATTCAAATGTTTTAATGCTGCAAATGGCGACTGATCACCATCATTTTTTTCTTCCTCTTTTCTGATAAGTCCAGGATGTAATGTTTCAAAAGTTACATCCATATAGGCTGGCGAGACTCGCTTCATGGGTAAATGTATCACCAATTCCTGCCTGACTTCTTCAGTAATGTCAATGAAATCTTCATCATCTCTGAGTATAATTTCATCTCCATCATCTTCATCTTTTTGGAGATCGAATAATTGAGTGTCCAATCTATAATGCTTAATGATTGGT
>JACCDW010233556.1_pt1 | contig 37564 bp, 49 predicted proteins | sample 7449781 | NCBI WGS metagenome assembly JACCDW01 (sample SAMN15323449, study PRJNA562643) | freshwater metagenome | isolation source: river surface water | place: USA:Blue River Watershed | collected 2017-08-18 | reverse complement strand
GGTTGATTTACTTGCGTTCAAGGATACGGAAGGAGTACCAACGCAGTTCTTTGATTTCGAATGGTATTTCGCTCCGAGTTTCTTCAACAACGATGGCTTGTATTTCAAGAGTGATGATATACTTCGTTTCGATTTGACATCCATAGGTAGAGGTGTCATAGAAATCTATTATAGCGAGTTTAACGCAGTTTATAGGGATGATATATATGAATGGATAACTGAAGAAGTAGAAGGGTTTGAAAGCGAAAGCGGAAAGGGTTATTACGGAAGATTTAAGTTGAATGAACAAGCAACGGATGTTGAGAATAGAATCTTTGAATGGACATTTGAAGGTCAAGATGAAGGTCAAGTTCCAACGCAAGAAGGTCGTGAGAAGGTTACGGGGATAAAAGACAAGTCTTTACCTACTGAAGCCGAAGCAAAGGCGCAGAAGGAAGAAGATAAAGCGAGAGAGAAGCAAGAGAGTGCGCCACCAAGAAAACTTTCCAAGAAAGAATTGGAGATAAAGAGAATAGAAGCGGAAACGGGAAATTTGAAAGCCAAAGAGCAACTCCAAAAAGCAGAAACCGAAGCGCAAAATACTGATATGAAAAAGATAGAAATGGGTTTAATGACCAAAGCAGAATTTAAGAAGAAGTGGAAAGGAAAGTAAACCACACGATACGTTGTGAAGTAACAAGAGCGGTCAGTAATGGTCGCTTTTTTTTTGTCCAATTTCTGTCCACTTTTTACTTGCGTATTTGGATTCAAATGCCGAGTCAATAACAACTCGGCAGATTTATCAAATCAAAACCGCCGTAAACATTGGTTCGTGGAGATAATTGTCTATACAAAAAAATGCTCAATAATAGTGAACCCGTTTTTGAGGAAAACATTTTAGACATTCGTTAGCCATCTTTTAGACATTTTTTAGACATTGGTCTGACATCGTCTGACTTTTTTATAGGTTGTACTTCGGTTTTACCCACTAAAGCAGTTGTTAAATTATCTTTGTTAATAACTTTTTAATGAAAAAATGTTTGTTCTAAAGAAATTGAATGTATATTCGCTTCAGTAATCAATCAAAACCATAATCAAATGACAAAATCACAAGAGCAAAAATTGAAAGAATCAATTGAACGATGGAATCGTGTTAATGCAAAAGTTACTTTAATAGGAGAAAATGAAGATGGTAAATTGATTTGTACGTTAGAAACATCTCATCATATTCAATATTTCCTAATAGGAAAAAGAGGTTCATTTACTTGGAAAAATAAATACATCAAATTATGACCTTTCAAGAACTAAACAAGTTGATAGATGCGCTCAAGAAAGACCCTATCAAGAATTCGGATTTAATCTCATTTTACGAGCGCAAGAGAAGAAACATCATCTCATACGCAATTGCTACCGCCGTAAAACTCACTTAATCAGTAATCAATCAAAACCAAGCAATATGAATGATTCGAAAGAACCGACAAATAATTTGTATTTCCGTAAGCCAAAAACTACTTGGACACAAGAGTTTTTGTCGGAGGTATATGAAAGGGATAAGGAAGAAATTTATCGTTATTTTGAACGCGAAATATCATTAGATGAGTTCATTATTCATATGACATTTTTTAAGCAAACAACTGATGCGGTAATAACACTTTTTGAAATAAAAAAGAATATCAAACCAATGTTGAAGCAATTAGAAAAAGAGCAGAGAGCAAAAAAAAAATAATCAATCAAAACCAAACAATATGAATAAGAGAGAAAAACTACAAGCGCAGTTACAATTACTGCAAGAATTGAAAGAAGAGTTCCCAAAGCAATTTAGTGCGCCGTATGGAGAAAAATACGCGGAGTTGGAAACGCAACGCGAAAACGGAATTTTATCGGTTCAGATAGAGTTCAATCAAAATGAGTTGGAAAAAGATATTGATGGTCAAGCAGAGTCTTTCTTCAACGAGTTCATTTGCGAAATCGAAAATCAGTTAGAGGAAATCGCGGAGCAAGAAGCGGATGCGTATGCTCAATCCCTAAAGAAAGATGTGTATGCGGATACAAACCAATTGTTAACCGATGTAATCAATAAGTAAATCAATCAATCAATCATAATTTAATAATTAAAAAAAATGGAAAGTCAAGAAACCCTTTTAGATGGATTAGGAATTGCGGAGCAACGAGGTTACGCAATCTATGAACAAGTGTTGGACACAATGTTCAAGGAAGAGAACAATAATATCTCTTTAGTATTACGCGAGTTGGTATGCGATATGGATTTGGATACTAAAGAATTAGTCTTCGCTTCTTATGTTGTAGGAAAATTGAATGCGATGGAATCCGATGCGTTAGCGCAAGTGAAACTTCTTCGCGACTTACGAAACATAGCCGAGAGCATCGTAAAAAACGCAGAAGATAATTCTGAAAATAATTTTGGTATTTAAGAAAATAGTATTACATTAGCAATATGAAATCAATTTTAATCAATTCTCAAACTCGCGAAGTGAAGGAAGTAACTTTGGCGAACGTGCTTCAAGACTCTTATGACCTTATTGGAAACGGATGTTCAATGGTCGAAACGGGCGAATACATCAATCACACGGATGCGCTTATAATAGACGAGGAAGGTTACTTCAAAAGTGCTTTGTGCGGGTTCTTCTACAATGAGCATTTCTATTATGGGAATGCGGTGGTGTGGGGAATGAATCCCGATGATGGCGATAACGCAGATTGCGTAGTAAGCGTAGAAGAGATTCTCTCTAAAATTCAATGGGTGGATGCGAACACCGCGAATAAGATTCGTGAGCGTGTGATGAACCAACCTTATACATTTACAAAATTATAATCACAACGGGAGGGGGGGAACCCCTTCCTTTTATTTTTTTTATATGAACCAAGATTTATTTTTTTGCAGATACTGCGATGCCGAGTTACTCCGAGAGAGAATCGTTAGCGTAGCCGAAGACCAAAACATAAGCGAGGAAGAAGCGGAAGCAATGATTGAATCGGAAAACGAAGTCGGTCTATGCTCCGACTGCTATAAAGAACAAGAAGCGGACTTCTAAATTAAACCTAAAGAAACGATGAATTACAAATCACTTATCCCAAGCCAACGAGTTCTATGCGATGGAGGTATGCTCTATCCGAGCAACGAGAATTACCACCTAATCATCAAGTGGTCAAAAGACCTATTGGACAAGACCATTAAGGTTTTTGACATCCCGAACTTACCGCCCATTTTTGAAGGATTCTTCGTGGAGCATTGCCCACAACAAGAATTCTGCGGAGCAATCAGTTCAGTAGAAATCCATACACATTCGCGTACCATCCGAATTTTGTGCTAACCCGAAAATTATTTTGAAAAATATGAAAAAAGAAGAAGAGAAAAATCAGACCGAGATGGTCAATGCGTTCGGTCAGCAGACCAACGAGCAAGAGTTCATTCAGAAACTCCGTAATTCAACCAAAGCAATCGAATGTCCGTGTTGCGGAAGAAAGGCGAAATTTTACAATCGCAAACTCAATGCGAAGTTATGCCTTGCCCTTGTACACATCGCGAAATACTATCGTCACCATCCGAGCCAACCCGACCAATTGGATTACTTCGACTACACCGAATTATTTCAAGCGCATCCGCAGTTGAAAGTGGACTTTCCGAAGTTGCAGTATTGGGATTTGGTAGAAGCGAAGGGAACGATGAAAAAGCGCAAGGGTGAACCCGTATTCGTGAAAGAAGCGCGAATGTATCGCATCTCCGAGAATGGGATAAAATTCGTTCAAAGAGAGGTTGCTATACCACTAACCGCAGTTGTGTATAATAACGTGGTTAAAGGTCATTTAATCAACCCACACGCGACCATTGACAAGATTCTTTCGGATGCGGGGTACGATTACGACCAAGTGATTGACCCAATGACCTTTGAATACATAAAAACCAAAAATTAAAATGCAAGAGCCAAAAATTATAGGATGGTTTAGTTGTGGTGTAACAAGCGCGATTGCGTGTAAGTTAGCAATAGAACAATTTGGAAAAGACAAATTGGAATTGTTTTACATAGAAATTGACTCGGCACACCCCGACAATGAAAGGTTTATTGAAGATTGCGAAAAATGGTTAGGGGTTAAGGTGCAGAGAAGACGATGCGCGAAGTATAAAGACCAATATGAAGTTGTAGAAAAAGCCAAATTTGTCAATTCTCCTAACGGGGCAATGTGTACGAAGGTTTTAAAAAAAGATGTGCGTAAAGCAATTGAAAAGGAAGTAAACTTTGAAGGGCAAATTTTCGGTTTTGAGCATTCGAAAAAAGAAATAAATCGTGCTATTCGATTTGCGGAGCAGTACCCACAATCAAAACCTCTTTATCCTCTGATTGATTCAAAATTAACAAAAGTGCAATGTGCCGATATTCTGTTAAAAAACGGAATTCGATTACCAAAGATGTATGAGTTAGGTTTTCACAATAATAACTGCATCGGGTGTGTGAAGGGCGGTAAGGGGTATTGGAATCAGATTCGGAAGCATTTCCCCGAACATTTTGAAAGAATGGCTAAAGCCGAAAGAATAGCGGGTCACTCTTGCATAAAGAACAAATTTTTGGATGAACTAACGGAAACGGAAGGAAGACACGAACCACCAATACTTCCCGACTGCGGAACATTTTGCGAAATCGAATTTGCTCATATCATTGATTCAAAAACTGAAGAGATATTGAGCGGTTTGACAACGATGAAACAACTTAATTTATGGTAAAAAAATATGACATCTTTAACGCAAGAACGACTAAAGGAATCTTTTCAAAATCACTCAACGTATGAAATAAGTAAATATTTGTGGTTGCCATTAACGCTTGATGGTAAAAAAAAATGGTTTGAAAGAGTCACCATAGCATATATAGTTGCTAAAAAATTAAAAAGTGAAAAGTATTATCTAAAACCAATTTTATTCTTAAATCAAACAAATAACCCCCAAACAACTATGTTTAACTCAAAAAAAATCAAAAAACTAACTCAACAACAAGAATTGTTGGATGCTAAAGTAAACTCCCTTGCTCACGGGCAAAAATCGCTATCGGAAGATTTCGAAGTACATTTCAAAAGACTTCGCCAATCTATCTATACTTCGTTTGAAGATTTTTCAAGCGAACTTCAAAGAGAGATGCACGAACTGAAGAAGGAAAACGAAGCGATTAAGAATCTAATCATAAATGTTGGTGATAAACCAATGAGATTAGGTAAAATTGAGAGCAATCAAAAGCATCAAACAATTCTTTTTGCGACTAAAATTCAGTTACTTACAGACCAAATTGAGGAATTGAAGAATCAAATTTCAATTCCTAAAAGCCAAATACCTTTTGTATCGCAAATAGGAGTAGGAGGAATAGGAGTGCCGAATTGGACAATGACTAAATCAACTTCTCACGGAACTGACTCTTCACCTATCCAAGACAAGATGAAGTTGGAGGTTTCTGAAATATTCAATGATGCCGAAAAGCCAAGCGAAACAAAAAAGACAAAAGAAAGAAAACCGAAAAAGCCAATGGAGGAGCGTAAAAAATTTGCATTAAATATAAATTTACCCGAAAAGGTTTTGAATTATCTTCACAACCGCTCTTCCGAAAAAGCGATTTCAGCAACTTGCAGAAATGTTTTTGAGAGAGATGGAAAATTGGTATTTGCACCATTGTCCTATGAGATAGCGAAGAACTTTGATTTCTTTGGCTCTAATAAAAAGGAAGTAACAATACCCGTTTCAAAAAACACCTATATGGCGATTCATAAAATTGCAAAAGATTTGAATCAATCAATGACTTTGGTTGCAAGTAACTTTGTCGCCACAATGGATTCGGTTGAAGCAACGCAAATTGGTTTGAAATATAGCGAATTCAATTCTAAAGAATTACAGACAAAGCCAATTGAAAAGAAAGCAAAGGGAAGACCAATTAAAAAATAAATTATGAAAGGAAATACGAAACTGCAAAAGATGTTGAACGAGCGTAATCTTACGCAAAAATGGTTGTATGAGAAAATCAAGGAACAATGTGTAACTCCCGTAGGTGAATACCAAATCAATCGCATCTGCAAGGGTAAAACCACGAATTACCACATAATGACCTTGATGAAGATATGCAGAGCGTTAGAATGCACTCCGAATGAGATAATCACCAAGTCGGACTTCGATAACCTTTACAAAAACGAGCAGTAAGAATGCTATCCAAAGACTTCATAAACTACCTATCGGAGAAACCCGACCCGTACCTTCGGGTTTGGTGTTTCTTCTATGGTAAATCGGATGATAATGGAGTCTTTGAAACCCCTATTTCATTCCTACTTTCGAAGTTCAAAATCAGCCGTACAACGCTTCGAAGAATAATCAGTTACGGAGTTTGGTGGACTGAAAGTGGACTGAAAGTGGACTCAAAGTGGACAGATAACGCATTGAAAATCATATTTGTTACAGAGTTTAGTGGACTGAAAGTGGACTCAAAGTGGACTGAAAGTGGACACCTAACTGAAAAAAAGGTGGTCAAAAAAACCGCTCCCAAAGTGGAGTCAACTGCCGATATTGAAATCAACATTTCCACCGAAAAGAAAGCCAAAGCGCAGAGTGAAAATTTGTATCCGCAAATGGTTGACCGATACAATGACTTTTGCGTGAATAGAATGGGTATGGGTGCAAAGATGAACGCGCATCAAGGAAAATCACTCAAGAGCATCATCGAATACCTTGCACTCCAAGTGAAGAACAAGAAGGGGGGTATATCCGAAGAGGAACTCAAGATTGATATATTAAACGCTTGGGAGTACATTCTAAACAATTGGAGTCAAGTCAATGGGTATTATGCCGAGCAAATCAAGTTGTCGCAGATTGATTCCAACTTACCCAACATCCTTATGCAATTGAGAAACAATAAAAAATCTAACCGAGATGAAAAATTTGCAAAGACTCGCTCCGAAATTGGAGCAATCAATTTTGACTAAAATGACCAAAGAGCAAAGCGAAATCGTAGTATTGAGCAACAACTCTAAAAAATTCGAAGATTACGAAAATGAGGATAAACAGAGGTTAGCCAAGCAACTTGTGAATCTATCTTACTTCGTGGGTATGAAGGAAACACCATCGGTTGAAACGCTGAAACTTCTTGTGATATTCCTTTGCAAAAGTTTTCCGACATTCAGCGCAGAGGAATTGGAGAATGCGTTTATGAAAGCGTGTGCGGGGGAATACGGAGAGTTGGAACACTACCAAAACTTTTCGCCCATCTATGTGGGGAAGGTTATCAAAGCGTATGAGTTGCAGAAGATGGAAGCCAAGAGAAACTATATGCGGTTGAATCAGAAGCACGAAGAAGAGATGCGAGAGAAGGAAATGGAAGCGAAGCACAACGCGAATCCATTACGCAACTTATACCGCAGTATTTGCTCGGAGTACACCGACTTCGTAAACGGGAAATACATTGATATGAGCGACATCAAAAAGATGCAAGTCAAGTGGGCGATAGAGATAGCGCAAGGGAAAGGAATGTTTTTGGACTTTGTTGATAAAGAAATGACTGCCGATGATTATTTAACAAAATACTTCTTATCTTTACCACAAGACCCAAAACAAGCACTTGAAAAAATAAAAGACGATGTTCGCAGTAACGGGAAAAATATGGTCAGTAGATAAGGTTCAATACAACGATAAGACCTCGTTGCAATTGGTAATCAAGAAGAAGCGCAAGGAGCAAGAAATCAGTCTTTGCTTCGGAGTCTATCGGGAAGCGATAATGCAACAATTCAGCAATAGAGAGTTGTGTGGCGGGGATTATGTCGAAGTCAAGTTCTCGGTCAAATCAAAAGAGTACAACGGAAAATACTACACCAATCTTTATGTTGAAAACATTGTGATGCTACGAAAAGGTTCACGGAACAATCTGAATATGTTCGATGTTGCAGAGGAAGATTACGAACTTTAATTATTTTGAAAAACAATATTACTTTTTTCTTAATTAGTATTTTGGTGTGGCTTACGCTTCCGTTTTACAAAGTTGCACAAATGTTTGTTAGAAGAAGCGGGAAAATCTACCCGCTTTTCGTATTTTTGAATACTCTTTGGATTGGCTTACTATTCCTAATGATAGGTTTTTGGATTTCAGTTCAGATTGCAAAATTCATTCTATGACACAACTAATTGCACCAAACGGAAAGCCGAGCAACCTAACTCCCGAACAATGGAAGTTAGTTCGCACCCCGCAATTCAAAGCGTGGTTTGGTGATTGGGAGAATGACCCCGAAAATGCTTCTAAAGTTGTTGATGAGAATGGTGAACCATTGGTGGTTTATCACGGGTCAAAACAAAGTATAAATATCTTCAAAAAGAAAAAAAATACGAAACAAGACAATCCAAATTATGTTCAAGGGTTTTGGTTTTTTTCAGCACCTATTGGTAATTCTTTGACTCAAGAAGATAGAGAATATTTTTATGATGAGGGAAGTGCGGAATGGATGGCGGAAAATTGGGTTGTTAATTCAGAAGGTGATTCTATTGCAAAAGTGATTCGATGTTTTCTTAATGTAAGAAATCCAATTGAAGTGGATTCTTATGCTGAATTTTTACATTGGAGAAATGACAATGATGTTTTGAATTCAATTAAAAATAACGAAAGAGATGGTTGGTTTATTCACGGAAGCACTACTGATGGAGGATTGTTTAGAGATGATATAAATGTTTTTAATTCAAACCAAATCAAACTTGCCGATGGTACGAACACTACCTTTGATGGAAGCAACCCCGACATCCGATTTGCGGAAGGGGGAATGATTTCAAACGTGCAACAAGGCGATGCGCTAATCTACAAGGATTCGGAATTTTTGGACTTCGATAGCGTAATCTATGTGGAGGGTGTGACAGAAAACGCAAATGGAACTTTAGTTTCATTGAGCAACGGGCAAAGAATGTTTCTTCCGCAAGTAGCCGAGAAATTCAGAATTGCAACCCCAAGTGAAATGAACCGCTCTGAAATAATGGGCAAAGAACTTTTTAGTAAAGGTGGAAACACAAAAAGAACTATGAAAAGAATTAAAAGAGGTGGAATAACCTACGGAAAGTCACACGCTGAAGGCGGAATACCCGTGAAGAATCAATCTACGGGTGATATGCTTGAAGTCGAAGGTGGCGAAGGTATCGTAAATAAGCGTTCAATGGCTTCTAAAAGCATAGTAACATTGAATGGTAAGAAAATGAACATTTGTCAGGCGGTGAGCGAACTCAATCAAATGGAAGGGGGAGTAAAATTCTCTTGCGAAGATGTGAATGACCGACAATTCATCAAAGCAATGGCGAAAGGTGGGGAGTTAGATAGAGGAACAAGAACGGAGCAAGAGCATATCCAAGTGCTAAAAGATTTGTATGCAAAGCGTATAACCCCGAAACAAGCATCTGAACGCATTGCAAAAGACCATTTGAAGGAAGATAGTCGCTACTACTCAAAGTTGGCTAAAATGGAAGGTAAAATGGCTAAAGGTGGTAAAACAAAAATTGACGCACCTCTTGAATTTTATGATTGGGTAAAATTTAGTAATGGTGATGTATTTCAAGTAAGAGGAATCGAAAAAGACGAAATAACATTAGTTTCAAATTCTTCTGATGGAGGAAATGTAAAGTTTTCAGACATTGAAAAAATGTTGAAAAGTGGACAATTGAAAATCGTTAAAGTCAATTTTGAACCATCAGATAAAGAAATTGAATTTGCAGAAGAAATTGGTTTTACTAATGTCGAAAAAGGAAAAATTTGGAAATTTCAATATGAAATTAACAAATTGAAACATTGGGGAAACATAACAACAAACAAAGAAACAAATAGCATTATTTTATCTCGAAATCACGAATACGTTACTCCATCGGGAATTAACTCTTCGGGATACAAAAGAAATTTCGAATCTTATATGAGTGCTTTACAATTCAATGATGAAATTACTCAAAAGAAAAAATTAGAAGCGAAAGAGAAAATGGCTGATGGCGGTAAAACACGGAAAAATGCAAAAAAAACCTTATCTGAAGCAGTAGGTTTCGATATAAATTCAATTGATATTAGCAAATTATAAAAAGAAAAAAATGAGTTCACAAGCAGTAATGAAAAGACAAATTTTGGCTTTGGCTAAAAGAGAACCATCGAACGAGGAATTGCAGAAGATAAAGCAATCTCTTGCGGTGTACAAAACTTTAACAAAAGAAGAACAATCTAAAATAAATGAAATGGTAAAAGATGCTCACGCAAAACTTGAATCAGAAGGTAAATTCGCCAAAGGTGGAACAACCAAAACCCAAAGTTTGAAAACTGCTTTGACTGATTTGAAAAATAAAGTCGGTGTAAAAAAGTTCAAAAGAGCCACTTCGGGAACTGACATCAAAAAAGATATCGGTATTCCCGCTCAAAAAGTTGGAAAGCGTATCGTTCGCAAAAAGGGAAAGACTTCTAACCAATATGGTACATTCAAGAATCAAGTAGGTACAACTTACTATGAAAGTCGCTCAAATCGTTCAGATGTGAACCAACCAAGCGAAAAGCGCAAGATTAAACTTGCTGATGGTGGACAATTTTCTGATTTCAATCCGAAATCATTTACATTAGGCGATTTGCAAGAAATGTTCCGTAATAAGGACATTGAATTGCACTATTTGCGTAAAGGCGATGTTACCACAAATGCTGCTTCTCGTGATATGTTGTGGAAGTCGGGAGATAAAATAACCAAGTTTGCTGATTGGAAATTAACAATAAGCGATTATGGTCAGTTATTTATGGATAAAGGTGATGAAAATTTATATTTAGCACTTATCGTTTATAAAGACAATGAAAGTCAACCAATGGAGTTGCAAATTTACACCAAAGACAATCATCAAGGTCTAAAAGATTTTTCTCAGCAAATAATTAAAAAATTCGCTAAAGGCGGTGAAATAGAAAATTCACCAAGAATGCAAGAAATTATAAATAGAAGGGTTGAAATAAGTGATTATATAAACAAAAAATATGGTCAAAGCAGAGGGAAAAATAAAGCGGAAAAACAAGAACTTGAAGCATTAGGTAAGGAATATAGAATGCTTGGTTATGAATATAATATGATAAAAGATGGAGAATTTGCAAAAGGCGGTTCAATTTCCAAAGGTGTCGAACAACCTCTTTTTGAAGAAGGTATTTTGATATCAAAACCTTTCTATGTTGAAGAAAAAGGTTTTATTGGATTATCTAAATCATATAATGTAACTAATAAATGGGATGAAAATGTTACCGCATCATTTATAATTTCAAAAAATTTAGGTATCACAAAAAAAGATGCTTTGGATAAGGCAAATGCGTTTTATGATTTTTGCAAAAAAGCAAAAACTTGGAAAGAATACGAAGATTTGTCTTCTGAATTTATCAAAGAGTGGAATGCAAAAGAAAAATACGCTCAAGGCGGTGAGGTATCGCAGTACATTGATGGTTTAAGTAAGCAAGAAGTCCTTTCTAAAACCATCGTATATGACAATGGTGGAGAAAGTTATGACCGATATACTATTTTCACTCCCGATGGAAGCGTTTACGGAATGAGTGAAACCGCAGAAGGATTCAATCAATACATTGGAGATTCTTCTGAAATTGAAAAAGGAAAACATTTAGGTAAAAAGTTAAGGTCAGTTCCGAAAGGTATTCAAGGCGCAGTATTGGATAGAATGCTTGACGATGAGCAAATGTTCGCGAAAGGTGGTAAAATATCGAAAGAAGATGCTTTGGAAAAAGCAATTGAAATGGGAGTTGATTTTAACAAAGACTTCCACGCTCAATCAGTTGGAAACGAATTAGCAGAACTTGCAAAAGAATCGGGGTATAAAAAATCTCCTTCTTCGAGCGGAAGCACGGGAAGAGCATTTTTTAATCACTTGAAAAAGATTTACGATGCGAAAGTTTTGGCTAATCATAAACAAACAATGAGAAATGCTCCTTTTGACGAAAACACATACCCGAAAGGTACTGAATTCGCAGATGGCGGTAAATTAAGAAGTAAAGCGAAATACATTCCGAATCGCAACATTGACGAAATCGAAGTAACCCGAAACGGAAAAACAACTTCTATTGATGGTGCAAATCTTCTTGATGGAGTTTATGTTAAGAAGGGAACGAAATTCGCAAAAGGCGGTGAGATTGGTCAAAAAGTTTTTGAAGCCAAAGAGGATGGTATTTTGGGTATTTTTAGTGGCTCGGATTCATATTCAATTCAAATTTCAAAAGGAGATACTTTTGTTACTTATGGCGACCAAGACAATTCAAATTGGTGGTATGTGAAAAAAATAGATAAGAAACCATCTACTATGTCGCTTAATAATGATTTCGATTATACCAAATCAAAATCAAGAGTTAAGGTAAATTGGGATGAATTGATTTTGACATTTCCAAAAGGTGACAATATGATTTACGCTCAAATGCAAGAAATATACGCTAAAGGCGGTACAATCAAAAAGTCACTTGCTGAATTCAAAAACAAAGTAGGTGCTTCAAAATATCGCGAAGCGACAAGAGGGGTGGACATTAAAGCAGATTTGAAAATTCCCGCTTTGAAAAAAGGCAGAAGAGTGGTTACAACGAAGGGAAAGACTTCTAACCAATACGGAATATTCAAAAACAAAGTTGGAAGCGTTTATTACGAGAATAGACCTAACCACTACGATGTAAACCAACCGAGCGAAAAGCGTAAGATTAAACTTGCAAAAGGCGGTGAAATGGATAAATATAATCCCGAAAAAACTCTTTCTTTAGTGAAAGTTAAATTTTCAAATCCAAAATTTAATTATACAACGAATTTGAGTGGGGATATTTCAGAAAAAGAAGCGAAAAACTATTTTGTAGGACAAAAATTTGATGTTGGTGTTTATCCAAAAGAAAATATGCAACAAGTAATTGATATAGATTTTTATCCTAAAGGCACTTGGAGTTTTGATAAGCAATACGCTCAAGGCGGAACTTTTGCTGATGGAGGTGTTTTAGAAGGTGCAAAAATTTATGTTGCCGACCTTGCTGAATACAACAATGGAAGATTAGTTGGTAAATGGTTTGACTTTTCAGACTATTCTGATGCTTCAGAACTTATGGTAGCAATTCAAGAAATGCTTGACGAGCAAACTGCAAAAGATAAGTACGGAGAAGTTCACGAAGAATGGGCGGTTCACGATTTCGAAGGTTTCCCAAGAAATTTCTATTCAGAATATATGGGAGAAAAAGATTTCGAAAAACTTTATCAAATTGCAGAAGTTGCAAACGATAGAGGATTGCCTATTGATGTGCTTATGGAAGCAGTTGCAGACTTTGGAGCAGACGAAGATGAAATCGAAAGAATTGCTGAAGCATATTATTCTTCTGTTCGACCAAGTTATGGAGGTGAATGGAGGTCATTTGCTATGGATATGGTTGATGAAATCGGAATAGAAGGGATTAACAATGCTGAATATTATTTTGATTACGATAGTTTCGGAAGTGATGCTCGTACTGACTACACCGATGAAGAGTTAGAAGAATACGGATACGATGAACTTGATGATACCGAACTTGGAGAAAGATTAGTAGATGATATGGGTGGTTTTGACCAATTAGGGAAAGAAACTATCGAAGGATATTTCGACTATGACAAATTCGGTGATGCTTTGGAATACGATTTCATTTCAGTAAAAGGAGATGATGGCGATTATTATTTCTTCAATCGTAATTGGTAAAAATTAAAAAAATAGTATATGTTACGAAACAAAAAATATGGAATGGGAGGGGCGGTGCAGTCCTTCTCTTCCCCTATGTTAGCACAAGGTATGCAAGGTGGTCTTTCGGGATTCGGAACGAGCGGTCTTCAAACATTCGCAAAAGGTGGTAGAATGTCAAATGTTGAAATGTCAAGAAGCAGTATTAAAGATTGGTATAAGAAAAATTACAAAACCGATGAATTAGGTGATGAAATTAATCCAAATGTCACTTTCGATGATTTGTTTGAGGCAATTCTGAATGGAAGCGATATTTATTCTATAATAGGAGTTCACGATAGCGTTGTTAGAGAACGATTGTTTTCAAAATTATCAAAACTGAAAGGTCGTTATGAAAATTATGCTAATGAACTTTATCTTAAATATGGTCAAAAACCTTTAGGCAGTTACGCAAAAGGTGGTGAGATAGTAGACCAATACGAAGGAAGAACTCCCGCAGATATTTGGTTCAATCTTTCCAAAAGTCAAAGAAGACATTTGCTTTTAGACCACGCAAACATTCCAAGTGGCGAAATCAGTATGTATGTTGGTTATGATACAAACTATGACGATTTGCCACATTTTGTAAAGCAAATAGTAAAAAAACATTTTGCCGAAGGTCAATATGCTCGTGGTGGAAAATTGTCACCCGCTCAAGAAAGAGCGTTTTTTGATAAAACAAAAACAAAATATACCCAATCAGATGCAAACCAATTGATAGGTAATTATATCGAAATATATGCTCAAGGTCAAGATAAGCCAATTGCATCTGCTATGATAGCAAAAGCCACTATTGATTCAAAATTTAGAGAAAAAACCCTTGTAATTGAATTAGAAGGCGGTACTCAAGAGAGAATTCCCGAAGATAAAATCGATGCGTTTTTCAACGGCTCAAATATCCTTTTATCAATTCCATCAAAAGGGTCTTTTTACGGATTAAAACTGAAAAAACAAGCATATCATTACGCTAAAGGTGGTCAAGCAGAAGAAAAGTTCTTTGCAGTAACCAAAATAAAAGTTCAACCAATCAAATCCGTTTCTCTTTGGAAAAATCGTATAAGCACCCAAGAACCTACAAGAGAAAATATTTTGGAATTTCTGCAAAATGTTCCAAAAGATGAAAGAATTTGTATTTACATAACTGACATTGAAAAATTAGATGGGGAACTTCATAGTGCATACATTCCATTGTACACGAACGGAGCGGAATCAGTTGAGCAAATTGTAGATAGTGAAGGAAATGTAATTTGGAATTTGTATCCAAAAAAGACTTTTGCAAAAGGCGGTGAAATTACTCATTTACCCGAAGCGAGAAAGGTTTCTAAAGAAGATATTGAGCAGTTCATTCGATATGTTGATAGTTTCTATGGTAAAAATGGAGTATATGCCGATAATTATGAAGGTTTTAATTCTAAAGCACAAATAAGAAAAGCGGTAATGACATATTTGAACAATCTATCTTCCCAACAAACTTGGGGCGGTGGAGCGGGTGATAGTTTGGATAGAGAAAGAGTAGCGCAAATCCTTAAACCAAGTTCTAAACCAACTTATGCAAATGGGGGTGATATTGAAAATAGAAATAGATTTGCTTCAGCACGAACGATGGGTAGAGATAGTCAAAATTGGGAACAAGAACTAAAGGAATATGCGGGTGAACATTACAAGAGTTTGACTCCGCGAGAAAGAGAAGAAATTATTGCTGATATGCAAAAAAGTTATGATATAAATACACATTTTGCAAAAGGTGGTAAAATTTCCTCTTATGAAGTAGAACTTGAAGCAGTTCCAAATCGTGATTTTTCTTATGGCTCACACGAAGCAAAAGTAAGAGTGAAGAAAAGCAAAAAGTCTGCAAATTCAATCGAACAAGCAGTAGCCATTACCAAGCAATTCATTCAAGAAAATGATTTAGGAGGAAGTAACTTTATTCCCGCTAAAATTTACAAAAATGGTAAGCACATTGGCTTTATTTCCTACAATGGAAGAGTTTGGAACAACGACCAATCGGAAATGAAATTTGCAGAAGGTGGTAAAATGAACCAAAAACCATCAAAGTATAATATAGGTGATAAAGTATTTACTTTTTACAATCCTTCAAAGTTAGCATCAATAATTGATGTATATTTCAAAGCGTGGGATAAATTTGGTGGACTCCCGCACGAAAATGATACTTACTTTTACGAATTGTCTTTACCTAATGGCGAGAAGAAAACATTAGCAGAAAGTGCATTATCATCAACTCCACTTCAATCTGAAAAAGCGGTTTACAAAAGCGAAGAACCTAAATTCATTGAATATAAGGGAAGCGAAATAATGTATGAACCGACAATGAAAAAGTATTATGCAAACGATGTTGAATTTAACTCATTGAAAGACGCTCAAAAGTTTTTAGATAGCGGTAAAACTTCAAGAAATATTCGCGGAGCATATCAAAGAGGTTTATTTGCAGATGGAGGTGAAACATCAAGTAGAAATAAAGAAATTGCTCAAACGATATTAAACCAAATAGGTGGTATAAATCGTTTAGTTGCTTTTACGGGAGCATACAATTTTGTTGCTATTAACAATGGAGTTTCATTCAGAATAAAAAATCCAAAAGCAAACTATATCAAAATAACTTTGAATGGAAAAGACCTTTATGATTTGGAAGTTGGAAGAATAAGAGGAACGGACTACAAAGTCATAGGAGAGCAAAGTGATTTGTATTATGATATGCTGAAAAGTGAAATCGAAAAATTCACGGGAATGTATTTATCTTTTGCAAAAGGCGGTATGTTGGACAAATATGAATTTATTGATAGCATAACTGATATTTATAAGGTTAGAAGCAAATGGTTTGCTTATGGTAAAAGGTACGGGGTTGAAAAAAAAGGTGTAGGTTACACGAAAAAAGAAGCACTTGAAAATTTAGATTTGCATTTGAGTTATGTTACTTCAAAAGATGAATTCGCTCAAGGCGGTAAAATCAGTTTCGAAGGTCTTGCAAATAAGGTAGCCAAGCGTTATGTAGGAAAGAAGGTTTCTAAAGAATACCAAGCGGAGTACGGAAAGACATACGATGCGAAGGAAGCAAAAGAAGTCGGAAACAAAGTGGCGGGAAAAGTTTACCAACAACAAGTTGCAAAGAAGAAAATAGTTCGTAAATTGCAACGCAAAACCAATTAACACTAACAACTATGGAAGACAATGTAAAATGGGAAGAGTTCGTAGATGAACACGACATCAACGTAAAAGAACTACCCGAAAATGTTAAGCACAAAATCGAAGTATTCGAAGAAACGTATTCTGAATACGAATCAACGGATGATGATGAAGAAACCGCTCTACGCGATTTAGAAGCCAAACTAATGGCTCTTGATAACGGCATATTGAGCGACCTTCAGTCTTTTGTTGCAAAGAAAAAGGAATCAGCACCCGCAGAAGGTGCTAATCCTAAAGATGGAGAGCCAACTCCAAAAGCGGAAGATGGGGGTCAAACACCACCCGCTCAAACACCACCACAACACCAAACATCCGACAAGCCATCTTGGGCATTTTGGATGTAAAGATAAGCGTTGATTTTCGGGGTCGTAAGCATTTCACAAATGTGAGCGCACCCCACTATCTCCGCCCATTGTCAGATTTCTTCTTGAATATCAGATGATGTTTTTTTTCACCCCCGTTTTTTAGCGGGGGTCTTTTTTTACAATGCAACCTATGAGATACAGATTGACACTAATGGACAAGAGAGGGGAATGTATCCACTCAAGAGCATACGAAAGCCAAGACGAAGCGTTCGTAGCAATGAAGCAGTTCGACCTAATAAAGTTTCAAGTAACGCTTGAAAAGATTGACGATGCAAAGTCTTAAATACAAATTGGACATCGAAGGGTATCCGTGTCAAAGACCGAGATTGGGCAAACACGGGGCATATAACCCATCAAAGTACACCAAGCATAAGAATGACCTTATCTTCTTGCTCAAGTCGTTAAACGTGCCTAAAATGGATTACAAAGCGGTAAAGTTGGCTTTCTACTTTCCGTATCCGAAAAGCACACCCCTAAAGAAACGCATTGATTTAGCACCGATGAACTACAAGTACGATATTGACAATCTTATCAAAAGTTTTTTCGATGCACTTCAGCAAAGCGGTATCATTACTGACGATAGAACGATTTGTGGTATCTATGCAATCAAACTTTTTAGTGTTGAAAACAAAGGTTGGATAGAGTTCGATATTGAGTAAATTTGCACAACTAACTAACTGAATGACTGAAACTTCCAAAAATTCTAACCCCAATAATGCTATTGAGTTGATTCGCGTACTCAATAATAGCATACACTCATTGGGATTGAAAAGAGTTATTTCGTATCTCAAATGGATTACGAAATGGAGCGGTAACGACACAAAAGATGTCGCAGACCTTATCGTGTATAGCGTAACCTCAAAATACAAAGTCAGTTTCAATGCGCTTTTAGAATCCACCCGTAACGATGGAGATGAAAATGATGCTATGTGCTTATTGGCGATACTTCTAAAGAAACACGCTTTGATGAGTCAGAGCGAGATAGCGAAGAAGTTAAATCGGCATAAAAGCCAAGTGTCAAAATACATTTCGCGGATGAGTAATCTAAATACGGAACTATTCAAGTTAGACCGAAAGATATACTCCGACTATGTCGAAATTAACGAAGCGATAGAGAAACTGATTCAAAACGAGCAACACGAATTATGGAACAAAAACGCGGAAGAGGGCGACCTTCAAAGTCAGCCAACCAACAACCAATAAATCAACAACCGATGTCGGATAATAACCAATCTATTGAATCGCAAATTGAAGATTCACAATTTGACTTTTTCAATCCCATAGACCAAGCAGAAAACGCTTCTTTCTTCAACCCGCTTCAAGAGTCGGTTACGGAAAGAGATTACTCCGCTCCGCAGATAGCGCAAGGCGATATTCCACCATTGGAAGAACCGCAGTTTATGCGTAAAGGTTTTGACCAAATCAAAGCCGAACAAAGTGGCGGAATAGGTACACCATCATCTTCGGGCGGTTCAAGTTCAAGCGCATCCGCTCCGCAGATGAGCAACGACCCAATGAACAACCCTAATCCCGCTTTTAACGAATTAGAAGACAAGGAGAAGAAGAAAGCATCCGAGCAGATGGTTGATGCGGTTCTTGACACTTATGACACCCTTAAAGGTCTATCAGCCAAACTTGGTCAGATGGATGAGAAGAAAGTGCGTAAGATGATTGACGAGGGTAAGATTGACCGCAACCGCAGAATAACAATTGACGAATACGGAAATTCAGTCGGCATTATGGAGTTCGTGCAGAACTACAACGCTCAAGTAGCACAAGCCGTAGAACCCGACCCCGCATTTAGAAAGAGCGTTCGACCCGCAATGACACGGGTGTTTATGAAGAAAGGTTGGGGAATGACCGATGAGCAATACTTGTTATTCGCTTTCGGTAAAGACTTGACAATTACAAGTGTTACCCTTTTTGGAATGAAAAAAGGTTTGAAAGACATTCTAAACAATTTGCAAGAAGAGCAGTCAGCAAAAGCAAACCCAATTGCGCAACAAAGACCAACACCGCCACCACCCGCACCACAATCGGGAGGTTACGATGTTCCACCACCACCAATGCCTTCTTATCCAACCACTCCCGCACCCGCACCCGCACCCGTGAACAACGATGAATTTGTAGAATACCCGCAAGACGATTTAACCGATGAGGAAATAGAATACTTGCAAAGGATTGAAGATGCACAAGCGGAAATGATTCGTAACAACAAACGTGAGGAAGCATACGCGGAAGCAGACGAAGCGGTGGAAAAAATGAAGATTGAATTCGAAAGTCCGTTAAGACAACCACCACCACCTTCATATCAAGAACCGAAAGTAGAAGAAACATTTATAAAAGGCGGTGAAATCAAAGACGACCTTTCAATAAACCCATAAGAGATGGAGAGAGGAATACCAAAAGTGTTGGTAGCAACACCAACATACGAAGGGAAGAATTACTGCCTACCTCAATTTATAGCGAATGTCGCGAGTTTCACGTTTCCAAAGAACTGCTTTGACTTTGTAATCTTTGATAACTCTCGTACCCCCGATAACGCAAAGTACATCAATAAAACCTTTGGAGTTAAGTGTGTATGGAAAGATTATTCGGGGATGGGGGTAATCGAAAAACTCGCACAAACGCACGAAGAAATCAGACAATACGCAATAAACAATGGATATGACTTTTTGCTCCATTTGGAAAGCGATGTATTCCCGCAAGAAGATGTCATTGAGCAACTGCTTTGGACACGGAAAGCGGTGGTTGGAGTTCCCTACCAATTGTTCGGAGGAGGGCAAAGAAGAGTTGTCACGCAAGGATGGTCAGATGTCGAACTAAAGAACGATTATTTCGTTTCTTGTCTTGAAATTGCTTATGTGCATCATTGGTTTTTTGATGGTTCAGTACGAAGATGTACAACAAACGGAATAGGATGTACATTGATGCACACCAAAGCAATAGCAAATATTCCATTTAGATTTGTTGAAGGTGATGATGCCGCTCCCGATACTTGGTTTACAAGGGATTTGATGATGAATAATATCCCGTACTATGTTCACACGGGAATGATAGCGTTCCATTGGAATATGGAAGATTGGCTTGAATATGCAAACTTAATTAAATACGATAAAAATGAGTAAAGTGGTAAACTTCAACGCTCCAAAATCAATTGATGGGGTAATTGAAAAAGTAAAAGAAAACAAAAAATCTTTCATTGCGCCAAAAGCAAGAATGAAGCAATCTATTGAGAATGATGCTCAATATTTGGTTGCTCTTGGTCATTTCATTGCAAATGCTCAAAAGGAAGTTGAAAAGATGCACAAACTTGGTAAGAACTATGAAGCATCAAAAATTCAAATTGAAATCTTTGATGCAATAGGTAAATATCAATCAAACGAAGGTTTGGTCAACGATAAAGCCACCCATTATGAAAAGGTTTTTTTACCGATGTACGAAAAGGAATTGGAAGAGTCGGGAAAGAATTTCGATGGTATGATTCAGCAATGTAAAGAAGCACTTTTGAATATGAAAGGTGTTGAAAACAAGATTGTTGGATTTATCGAAAAAGAAGTTGAAAAGTACGAAACATCTGCCGACAAAGAAGATGTAGAATTCAAAAACTACACCTACAAGATTCTAAAACGCTTGTGGAATAAACTGCAAGAAGAAGCAAAATAAATTATGAGAACAAAAACTTTCGACAAGCCACATAGCCACGATGCTGAATGGTACAAAGACCGAGAACTTGCTGACCATATCAATCAACCGCATCATATGGGTAGATTGTATAATGCTTACTCCCTTTTGGAAGAGATTATGGCGCAAGAAGAAATCAAAACAATCGCGGATTTCGGATGCGGTAATGGTGGTTTGATGCGTAAAATCAAAGAGAATTTTCCAAGCGTGGAAATTTGGGGTTATGATTTAGCACCATCAAATGTGGAAGATGCTCTATCGAAAGGTAGTGATGTCACCTTGAAAGATTTTGTTATCGAATCAGACCTAAAATATTCCCAAGTGGTTATTTGCACCGAAGTGTTGGAGCATTTAGTTGACCCCGATGCTTTTTTGAAAAAACTACTTGACAATGGAGTGAAATACGTTATTGCATCGTCACCAAACTACGAAACACCAACAAGCCACGAAGAATATCATTTATGGGTTTTTCAAGGCAATTCATACGCTGAAATGTTTGAACAAGTTGGTTGGGAAGTTGTGAAGCACGAAAAGCATATTTTTCAATTTGTTGTAGCAAAAAGCAAGTCTGCTCAATGAACGAAACAAAAAAGCCGAAAATAGGTATTGGATACACTACTTACAAGCGAGATGATTTGCTTCAAGAGTGTTTGGACAATCTTCGACTCAATACCACATCGGATTACAAATTGCACATCGCCCGTGACACGGATGAGGATAGGAGGGGTATCGCTTTACGCAAAAATGAATGTCTTCATTACCTACAAGATTGCGACTACATTTTCCTTTTTGACGATGATTGCTACCCTATAAAAAAGGGTTGGGAGGTTTTCGTAATTGATGCGCACCTCAAGAGTGGTGAACATCACTTCGCCTATATGGTAGACTCTATACACACGGCAAAAAATTATTATTTCTGCGGTAACAAAACTATAAAGTCTTTTGTTACGGGTGGCGGTGTATTTTTATCTCTAACGAAAGAGTGCCTAAAGAAAGTTGGTGGTTTTTGGGATAAGTATGATTTGTACGGATTTGAGCATATTGGATATTCTTTCAGAGCGTTCAAAGCAAAACTTAATAGTGATTTATATATGTCAATTGAGGATTTAGATGAATACCTTTTTGCATACGATTACGAAGACAAAAACTTTCAAAGTACAATTCCATTGGAGGAGCGAATTGTTATGAGTGATAAAGGGAAAAAAACATTTGAATTAGATGCGGAAGTGATATGGAAACCAATCATATATGATAAAAAATAATTATTTAGAATGAATATAAATAAGAAGAAAATACTTGTAATTGTACCTTCAAGGTCACAAGGAAACGCAAGAGAGAAAAACGTAGATAGATTCATTGATGCTTGGAAAGAACATTCCGAAGGTATGAGTGACATTGTTATCGCTTTAGACCCCGATGATGAGCATTACTACCCGCGAAGAAAAGAGGCGATTTATTTCGTCAACAAGATTCGTGAGCGAATGATTCCAACGCTTAACAAGTGCGCCAATGTTTTCGCGAAGGACTATGAAATGGTTGCGTTTTTTGGTGACGACCATTTGATAAAAACAAAATGGGAATCAGAGTTTTACGAAACGAACAAGAAAATAGGTGGTTTCGGAGTTTTTTATGGTAATGATTTGCTTCAAGGAGAAAGGTTAGCAACTGCGGTATGTATGGATTCAAAAATCGTTACATCATTAGGTTATTTCGCCCCACCAATGCTCACACATTTGTTTGCAGATAACTTTTGGATGGACTTGGGTAAATCGCTTAATACACTTCAATACTTTCCAAATATAATTTTCGAACACTTACATCCTCACATCGCTAAAACGGGAATGGATTCTATGTACGAAGAATCAAACTCTTTCTTTAGCGAAGACCAAAGACTTTATGAAGAGTTTTGCGGTAATGGTCAATTTCAATTAGCGGTGAAAATTGTAGAACAAGAAAAAAACAAAATTTAATGACCACATTCACAGAACTTTTTATTTGGCTTTATATTTTACCGACATTGTGCTTAATACCAATTTACCATTTGTATTTCAAAAAAGAAATGGGCAAAGCGAATCAATCTCAATTTAAGGGGATAGCAATCATTCCAATGGTCAATTTCATTTTAGTCTTTGCTTTTGTAATTGCTTATGGAAAATATTTGATTGATTTGTTGCTTGACACAATGAAAAAAAAATAATTTATGTATAGTCAAAACGAAGAGGATTTCATAGCAATAGATTACTTCAACCATAAAGCAAAACCAAACTACCCAAAAACTTTGCTTGACATTGGAGCGAACGATGGTATTACGTTCAGCAATAGCAAATTCCTTATCGAAAATGGTTGGATAGGTACTCTTTTAGAGCCAAGCCACGTTGCTTGTAAAAAATGTTATGAGAATCATATTTTTGACCCATATACTTGTGTTTACAATTTTGGAATAGCGAACGAAACGGGCGAACAAGACTTTCTCGAATCCCAAAGTTATTTACCGAATGGAAAAGACATCTCTTTGTTTTCATCCGTTCCAAGTCGTTTGTTAGAGCGTTGGAGGAACGCAGTTACGTTCAAAGAGTCAAAAGCAATGTTTTACACATTTGCTGATTTTGCAGAGCAATTTTTGATGAGTGATGAAAAATTTTCATATATTACCATAGATGCAGAAGGTTACGATTGGGATATTCTCAAGCAAATTGACCTTTCGAAATATGAAGTGCAAATGCTTTGTATTGAATGGAATGGAGATACGGAACTTGCAGAAAAGTACACTCAATACTGCAATCAGTTTGGACTTTCCGAATTGCATCGTAACGCAGAAAATATGATATTTGCAATATTATGAGAGAAGCACATTTAGGAATAGCAGTAGGTAAAAGAGGTATCGGTAAAACATACACTACCTTGAAGGTAATCAATGACTACGTTACGGGGTTCAAGGGAACGCTTAAACCAAGACGAGTTTTGATTATGGATGTTAATGATGAATTCAGCGAAATAAAAGCGATGAAGTTATCAGACGTGCCGTTATTCTCTATGCACCCGCAAATTGAAGCAAGAAGGATTAGACCTTTCAACGTGGACAACACACCAATGACATTGAGCGATGTTTGTCAAGCGTTATATTTCATTCTTGAAAATTTCAAAGGTGGATTACTGCTAATTGAAGACATCAATAAGTATTTGACACACCATTTCCCAAAAGATGTGGTAGGTGCAATCGTTACCAATCGCCACAAAGATTTGGACATCATTATGCACTACCAAGCCGTAGGTAAAGTGCCGACAACGGTTTGGGAGAACGCGAATTGGATAAGATTTCACAAAAACAACCAATCGGTTGAACGACATAAAAAGAAGTTTGAAGACAAGTATGAGATGCTACGAATAGCGGAGTGCTTGGTTGACTTTCAATATGAGAATGGAAACGAGCGTTTCTTTTGCTATGTAGATATTGAATGGTCGAAAATCAAAGGTAATATCACCAAAGAAATGGCTATCAAAGCCGTAGAGGACTATATGACGAACAATTACTCTCGCGTAGTTCTTCCCGAATCAAGAAGAATGACTTTGAATGGTGAAAAGGTCTATGCTACAACGGCTGAAGCAAGTATGGCTATCCAAAAAAGATTGCTAACTGACTACTTTGCAAAGTATTAAAATTTAGGTGTTGCGTTGGAGTTGCGTAAGTGGTCACTCTTTTTCATTGACAATCAAAATGTTTGTTTCAATTTTGGCTTCGTGAATTCGAAATGTGGATTTCGGACACAAAGCAAATAAGTTAAATAAAAAAACATTATCAAAATGAACAAAGTAACAGACATTTTAGTAGGCGCAGTTAGCATCGCATTAGGTGTTGCAGTAGGAACTTGGGCATACAACAAGTTTATCGCTTAATTCTTAAAACCTACAAGATTATGGACTTTAAGAAAATGATATTCGATGTGGCGAAAGTCGCAGTTGGATTCGCAGTAGGTTTAGCAGTTTACAACAAATTTCTTGGAGGTTCTCCAATGATTGCAGTTGAATCTGATGAGTCTGCTCCCGAAGGAGAGTAATCAAGACGATAACTCACACACACACAAAATAAATTTTAATTCTAACGAAAATGTTCGAAAAGTATTTCAACGAAGTTCGCGAAAACGCAAGTAACGACTTCTTATCATTCGATGGCGCATTTGAATTTTCAAATGACGACTACGGATTTTCTGATTATAACAACGCTGATGGTATCGGTGGAACAATGTCTGCTCCAACTTCACAACCATATATCGTTAATGTTCAGAATACAAGCACATCAACTGCAATCAGCAACGTAACAATCTTGGGTGCATACTCAAACATTGGACAAACTGCTCCCGCTTATGGTAACACTACGGGTATCAGCATCACTATGGGTATTGCAAACATCACTTATACCGAGTTCTTATACCAATCTATGAACAAGCCGTTCTCTGTTGGTCTTACTTACTTGTCAAGTGCTACTGCTGCTCAAGTATTGGAAACCCTTACTATCACTCAAAAAGACGTGAATGGTAACGTGGCTTCTAAAGTGTTGACGCCGACAATCGACCCTTACCAATATCAAACCGACAAGGTAGCATTCAAATTTGAGTACCGCATTGATGGTTTCACCAATATGGTAATCAGTTCAGTATTGGCTTCTACTACTTTGAAGATTTACTTCTACCCTTCAGAAACGGTTGCTACTTCTCGCGCTTTAGCGGGTCGCAGAGCGGTTCAAGAGTACGGAAATCCTCGCGTAGTTGGTGGAAACGTATTGCAAATTCGCAACGCACGATAACCAATCGCGTAACCAAAAACAAAAGGGGCATCGGGTTTAACCCTTTGCCCTTTTTAATTTAATTACCCTATGAGAAATCAAAAAAAAATCACACTTTGCGATTACCTTGCAAATAAAGTTCCTAACGAATGTGTTGAGGTTCTGATGAATAGCGGTTATCAATTCGAAAAGCCACGCTCAAAAGAAGAGTTGGCTGATTTGTTGAAGCAATACGTTTCAAGAGATAAGGAAAAGGCACTAAAGAATTTGGCGGAAATTCATCCCGACAAAGAATTATGTCAATCTATTGATAGACCCGTAATGGACTCTGACTTCAAAGGAAATGAAACAATGAGAATGATGGGTCAAGAATATGCTAATCCATTCTTTTCTCAATATCACGCTCAAAACATAAGAAATGGTCAAATGCTTAACTTCAATGGAGGGTATTCAAATGCTTGTGGATGCGGTTCAATGGGTTTCAACGGGTGCGGATGCGGTCAAAATTGTAATTGCAACTGCAAATCAAGAACCTACAACAACGCAGATGGGAGTGGTTCAACAAACAACTTACTCTACCTTTTGTTAGGTGCGGGATTCGTTTGGTTTATGATTAACTTGGACAACAAAAGAAGTTACAAATAATGAAATTCATAAAGCACAACGCAATAGATAACTTTTCTTGCTTCACCCAAGCGGAGAAAGAAGATTTGATTATCCAAGAGATGAGCAAGATGTTCTTATTATACCCAAGAGCAACTGCCGACATTCTTGACAACTGCGGAGTGAAATATGAATCATTGAAGCCACAAGACTTATCCATTGCAGTCGAAAAAAATGGAAAGAATCTAAAGATGCTTAACCGCATTATACGACTCTCTTTCCTTGTGAATGAGAAAGGTGGTAAAACAATGGCTAATCACGATAGAAACATCACCTATCGCGAGGTAATGAAGAAAGGAAAGCCATTGATGAAAGAACATCAAGAAGCGATGAAGGAAGCAACCTTGTTAACACGCGATATGATGTCACAAGAGATGTTCAGCAAACTTCTTGGGAGAGAGGTGAAAGTGTACTTGAACTTGGATGGTCAAGGAACACCCGAAGAAGCACCTAAAGAAATTGTTAAAGAAGTCGTTGAAGACAAAAAGACTTCACCATTTGTATGGGTAGCAATTGTAGTAGCAGTTGTTGGTCTTGGATGGTGGTATTACAAATCAAAAAAACAAAGCGTTTGATATGAAGAAAATTAGTGGAAGAATTACTAACATACCTCTGCCTCTGTCAAAAGATGGAATTTATACTATGCAAGTCCGAATTGGAACTCCAATTGAAGGTGTAAAAATTACCGATGGTGAAAAGGTCGCATTCTCGGATAAAAATGGTTTGTATGAAATAGAAACAAACAAGAATTTTATTGAATTTAGTAAAGGAGATTACGCTTCAGAAATTGTAAACACTTCTTCATTTGCAGACAATTCTACAACTAAAAAAGATATTGTCCTTCAATTGTACGGAGTAAATAAAAGCGTAGAAGAAAAAAAAATAATGGGGTTCAATCAATCTACTTTTTTTATCGCGCTTGGAGGAATAATTTTACTCGGTGTTGGTTTGATGGTTATCATTCCAAAACTTAAAAATAAATAATATGTACGATATAATCGGAAATGTAGTTGACGAGCAAAATCGCCCAATTAACGGGGTGAATGTTGACGATGGTTCGAAAGAAACGACTACCGATGGTTTTGGCTATTATGAACTCAAAACCGATAAGAAGAAAATCAATTTCAAAAGAGTTGGTTTTTTGCAAGAGTCTTTTGACTTGAGCAAGTATAAAGATGGTTCAAAAGTAAATGTGGACATCACGCTTAAACCCGATACTGAAAGCACGACATACAAACCCGTAGAAATAATTGCTCAAAGAACGAAAGTTACGGAACAACAAAAAGGTTTGACTAAAAATCAAATGAAAAATATTGGTTTCGTAATGATTGGTCTTGCATTGATTTTAACATCGGTGCTTATTTACAAAGCAGTAAAAAAATAAGATATGAAAGATATTGACAATGTTCTTGGGACTAAATATTTCAATGTAATTGACCCCAACACAATTGCTCTTGGAGTTAAAGGGCTTGGCGATGTTTCACAAGCATTAAAAAGACCCGATTTAGGTAAATTGATTGCTCAAAGATGCGGAAGAAAGGGTTATGGATATGTTTTTAGTAAAGCCAAAAGAGATAAATATGCCGAATGCTCTCAAAAAGTCACTGACGATTGGAATAAGCAGTACAATACAACCGCAACAACAATTGTAAGCGGTGGTGATAGTGAAGCAACTAAATCCTTGATGGAACAACAAACTGCAAACACTAACAAAATTTTGATAGGTTTGGGAATCGTAGTAATCGGATTGGTGGGTTATATTGCTATAAAAAAATAAGATATGAAAGGTAGTCAAAGCAAAAAGATAAAAGCGGTGATGAAAGGTAACTATGCAAATATGGTTGCTGAAGAAACGAAAGGAAGGTTAAATGGAGCATTATTCGGTGCGGTTGGAGGTATTATACTCGGAACGCTACTTCGTCAAAATTCATTGGTTATTGGATTGATTGGCGGGGTAATCGGATATGTCGTAGCAAACAAAGACTAAATGAAAAGCGTAAACCAACTATACAAAGAAAGCGGGAGCGATTTGTCTTTCCGCGATTGGCTAAATAGCCAAACCGAAAAAGGAGCAATTAGCAAAAAGAGTGAACCTAAAGAAATGCAGTTTAATGCAATAGGTGGTGCATCCGTTCAATTGTTTGGAATTGATGTCAAATACTTACTCATTGGTGCTTTGGTAATCACGGGCGGTATTATTGCTTACAAAAAATTTAAGAAATGAAGTTTTACGCAAATCTTGACGAAAAACCTTGCACATTGATGTTTGACATCAAAACTGCATTCCCGAAAAAGATGTATATCAAGGTAGCGGATGCGGAGAAGCCAAACACAATATTCACCAACCGCACTTGTAAAGTAGATTCGCAAGAAGGTGTTTTCGTTCGTATGCCCATCGCTCCAAAAAAGGCGGTGATTCACATTATCAGCGAAGAAGAGTTAGGTGGTGGTCAAGACAAAAACTACAAAGTAACGGATGCGAAGAAACTTCCGCTAAAGCGTAAACTGACATCATTCAACCACGCAAATCCAACGATACAAAAGTTCGTGAAATTCGCAGAGCAGTTTTCTGCAAAGGCGGGTTACATATCTGCAAAAGGTTCAATCTACACATCTGACGATGGTAAGTTCAGAATTGATTACCTTGATGATATTACTGACGAATCGGGAAGAAGCATCAAAACACCCGCAAGAATCAGTCGAAATGAGGGTATTATAGAAGTTTCGAAAGTCAAGTTTGAGAAGTATACGATACCTATGCGTATGGCTATTTTGCTTCACGAATTTTCGCACTTTTATCTCAATACGGATATGGCGAACGAAACCGAAGCGGACTTGAATGGTCTGATAATCTATTTAGGATTGGGGTATCCGCGTATTGATGCGTACAATGTGTTCACACAAGTCTTTAGTACATCGGCTAACGAACTCAATGCTAACCGAATGAAAATCATTGACGATTTCATACGCAACTTTGAAGCGAAGTACATTGATATGCAGTACACTTACGATGGACTATACAAGAATTATATCTAATTTTGAATAAAGACTTGAAATTATGGCTTATACAATAAATGCCGATAGTTATCCCGATTACGATGATTGGTTTCCCGATGATTATTGGAAACTTCCCGAATGGCAGACTTTTTACGATGAGTTAATCAAAAAATATGGTGCTGACGAGGGTAGTCGTAGATGGTTAGATGCTTGGTGGCGACAAACTACGGGAGCGCATCCAATGAACAATAGATTTGCTATTGCAGATTGGGGAATGGGAAGAGGTCTTTGGGATAACAATAAGAAGAATTTTTTCAAACCTTCTGAATTCATTCCACCACCCGTTCAAAATCAAGGACAAGTAGTGAGCAATGTTGACCCAAAAACGGGTTTGCCCGTGTCAACTACTATCGGTGTTCAACCGACTGAAGAAGAGTTGAAAAAGAAAGCCGAAGAAGGCGATAAAAAAATTAAAGGATGGATTATCGGAGGTAGCGTAGTGTTGGTTGGATTGACGATAGTTTACTTCGTTTTAAGAGCAAAAAATAAAGGATAATGAAAAAAGCAAGTGCGGGTGCAATGGTTGCAAGTGAAGTAGCCAAAACCAAAGGCGGTCAAAAAATTATTGATTCTACTGCATCAAGTGTGAGTAACACAATGCAAACTGCTAATCGTGTTCAATCAGTTATTGGTTGGACTATCACCGCTTTAATTCTCGCGGGTGGTGGATATCTTATTTGGAGATTTTTGATTAAACCATCAATTGTAGGTGCGGAAGGTGCGGGAGAAAGCAGAGCTACAATAAAGGAAGGTGAATTGGTACTGAAAGAGTACGAAAAGTTAGGACTCAATGTTGACCCAACAAAAAACTACAAAGGAATTGCAGACACCATTCAGTCAGCAATGAACGGATGGAGCGAAGACGACCCTAAAGTAGCAGACCAATTGATGTTGTTGGGTAATGATGCCGAGTGGGAAGCGTTAAAAATCGCTTGGGGCGGAGTAGATGGTAAGAGAAATATTCAAGGTGGATTATTTGGAGGTGGTGATTTTACACTTACCTCTGCAATCACAACTTATCTTGACGACCCTTACAAAAGAGCAGTTAATTCGAATTGGGCAAGTAAAAATATGAAATCAAGAGTTTAACATTATGAACGATAACCTAAAGAAAGTATTGGTTTATGGTGCAGTAGGAGTTGTGGGGTTGATTGCAGTAGTTGCTATTGCAAGAAGATTGGGCGGTAAGCCATTTGGTATTTGGATTTATAGATAAAACTATGAGAGTACAAGAAAAAACTAAAAAGCATAAGGATAACTTCAATAAGAAAGAAGGTATTCTATTGAGCGATAACCGACAAGACGAAATGATGGCTAATGTTTTGGATTTATATCCGAAGCAAACATCGTATATGTTTATGGGTGTCGAAGGTGCTAAAAAGCGAACTGAATTACAAAAAGACGTTCGTAAATACTTCGATAAGTTGCAAGACAACGATAGTGCATTAAGCGCAAGTGGAAGAAAGAAGGATAGAAAAGGATTGCAAAAGGTAGGTCGAACGATTGCCCGTGCTTCATTAGCCATTCCAAGAGGAGCGGGTCTTGCTTTAATTCGATTGAACTTTAGAGGTCTTGCGAAGCGTTTTGATTTTCTTAACTCCGAAGGTGAAGAAAAGTTAATGAAGAAGTGGGAGCAGATGGGCGGAAAGCGCGACAAGTTAGCATCTGCTATTGAAGCGGGTAAGGGAAAACCTATGCTTGTTTGTGGTAAAAAATGCCGAGCAAAAGCGGGGGCAAATCCTAAAATAAGTTCAAATATTGCGGATGAAAAATTGAACGCTACGGGATTTGATGATGCGGGAATAATTGTTGCGGGTCTTGGAGTAGTAACTGCTTTAACAAATCAAGTTGGAACGGGTGTTAACGCTAAAAAGAATTACAAAAACACTGCGGATTTGATGAAGTTAGAAGCAGAATTGAAGCAAAAAGAAAGCGAAGAAAACGCTATTGATGCTACAATGACACCATCAGAAAGAAAGATAGCCGAAGAGATTATTAAAGCGCAAGAATCGAACAACGACCCTATTCAAGCAATTAAAAACAACACCAACTTGACTGCGGAGGAAAAAGCCGAAGCGATTCGTCAACTTGAAGGAATTCAAAAGTCGAACATAGGTATTGACACAAACAAAAAATTCATCCTTGTGGGTGTTCTGCTTATCGCGGGGTATTTGGGATGGACTTATTACAAAAACAAACAAACAAACTCATAATATGCAAATCGGAGATACTCAAATAGTGGTAGACCAAGCATCGTTAGCAAGTTCAACAAATGCAACGAATACGGCATTTCAATCACCCGCATCAGCACAATTTGCTGACAAGAATCAAACAAGTGGATTGAATTCTCTTTTGAATTTAGCAAGTCAAGGAGCGCAAATTGCGGGTTCTATAAAATACCAAAGACAACAAAGCGGTGCTTCGGCTCGTAGGCAGTCTTTAATCGCTCAATGTGGTCGCGCACCGCTTATCGGAAGACAACGCAAAGCAGAATACCGCAAATGTAAAGCGGATTATGAAGCAAGTCTTTTAGCACCTATCGGAGGTGGAGGACAAGGTGGAGATGTGAATAAAAACATTGGAGGAAGTGGTTCTTCAATGAAGTTTGTTTGGATTGGATTGGGTGTTATCGCTTTAAGCGGAATCGCATATTTAGCATTAAGAAAAAAATAAGGATATGGGAAAGAAAATTTTATCAACGGCTCTCGGTTTAGGTGTACTATTCGGAATGGTATGGTTAGTTTCTAAAGCGTGGAAAAAAGGACAACAATAAGATTATGGGATACAAAGACAAATACAAGAATATGGATAGGTCAAACTTGACTTTCCTAAATGCTAATGGTGATGAAAATGCTCATCAACAAATTTTACTTGCAATCGAAAAGGAAAAGCAAGATAAAATTCAAGCGTTATATACTACCACTCCTAATGTTCAAGAGTTTCAAATCAAAAAGAATGTAATCATTGCTGAAGCAGATGCGAAAGTAAAAGCGGAAAATAGAAGATTTGACCTTGAAAAGTTATTTGGTAAAGTTGGCGGAGCGTTATCAACTACGCAAGGTGTTTTAAGCACTTTGGGTATTAACCCACCCCCAACTGACGGAAGCGCACCAATAGGTGGAAAAGATAGCACCCCAACACAAACCAAAGATAACACCTTGCTAATAGTAGCGGGAGTGGTATTGGCTTTAGGGGTTGTAGGATTCGTTATTTACAAAGCAAGAAAATAAAATGGATAGAAAGGGCAAAATCACTTTAGCAATAGCGGGTGGGGTAGCAGTTTTACTTGGGGTGTTTTATTACCTAAAGAACAACGCGATGAAGTTGATGGAAATGACTTATCGTTTTCAAAATTTCAAGATAAAAAGAGCAACATTAAGCAACGTAGAAGTAACTTCTGAAGTAGTTTTGACCAATCCAAGTCAATTATCGTTTACAATCACGGGTTATGATGTCAATGTTCAATTTCAAGGAGTCAATGTCGTTAATCTCAAACGGAGCGATTCGAACATATCTGTGCCTTCAAATTCAAGCGTTACAATACCTTTCGATGTTCAATTCGACCCTCGTAAAGTTGGTTCGTCTTTACTACCGCTTTTCTTGGATGTTTTCGTAAACAAGACAAGCAACGAAAAATTCAAGTTGCGTTATGTGGGAACAATCAGCGCGAAATATGGTGTCGTAGGAATAAGTAACATTCCTATTGATTATACCTATGAAATGAACTAACTTTGTTCCACTAACAAATAACTAACTAACTATGGTAGCGGAATACGTTAAAAAGATTATGGCGAAGGGCATATCGAACTTTGCTAAAGAATCGAAAAGAACAATTGAAGAAGTCCAACTTCTTATTTCTTGGGATGAAGAGAACAACAAACCAAAATTTAAGAAGATGGTGTTTGAACAACCGAGTGTAGATATTACGTTCAATCAAGTATTGGGGGTGAAATTTGACATCTTGAACCGAGAAATGATAGTCAATGACTTCATTACAAAAACAATGGCTCAATATGCAGAAGAATTTCAATGCCCTATAACGTCATTGTTCATCATCATTAGTTATGAAATAATTGACGAAGATGAAAACGAAGATGTGAAGTTGTATCTGCACAAAGGCAATCAAATGGTAAAAGAATTACAATTAGAACAATTACTTACATAAAATGAGTCTAAATCCACAAACACCCTATCTGTACACAATTACGGGTAGTGCAAAACAATATATTACAATTACCAATGCACGGGCGGTTACTTGTTTAGCAAGTGGCGGTGTAGTTGATGTAGTCAATTCAGTAAGTCAAACTTTAAGTCTTCCCGATACGGCTACAATAGAAATAACTGCCGATTCGGGAAATACTCTTGGTCAATTGGTAATTACCCCAAGAACGGGTGCAACTGCGCTAATCAGTATGATTGCGGGAAACGCGGTTGTTGGTGTAAACCCATAATTTTTAATTTTTTTGCCCTATGACCGAATTGGTTAGGATTTACTCAAGCGGTGGAGGAGGTACGGGCGCTCAAGGAACGCAAGGTACTCAAGGTATTCAAGGCGACTTGGGTATTCAAGGTTCAGATGGAGCGCAAGGTATTCAAGGACTTCAAGGTACAACGGGAACGCAAGGTGCTACGGGTATTCAAGGTAATGTAGGTATTCAAGGTTTTCAAGGTGTTCAAGGAGTTCAAGGAACAACGGGTTCACAAGGCGCTACGGGTACGCAAGGCGCTACGGGAAATCAAGGAACAACGGGCGCTCAAGGAACTCAAGGGGTACAAGGTGTTCAAGGACTTCAAGGGGTACAAGGTATTCAAGGAGTACAAGGAGTACAAGGTATAGATGGTATTCAAGGACTTCAAGGACTTCAAGGTTTACAAGGAGTTCAAGGAACAACGGGTACACAAGGTGCTACGGGAACAACGGGTTCACAAGGCGCTACGGGTTCAACGGGCGCTCAAGGAACAACGGGTACGCAAGGCGCTACGGGAACAACGGGTTCTCAAGGTGCTACGGGTTCAACGGGCGCTCAAGGTGCTACGGGATTACAAGGTTTTACGGGTTCACAAGGCGCTACGGGGTTAACGGGCGCTCAAGGTATTCAAGGAGTTCAAGGTACAACGGGTTCTCAAGGTGCTACGGGAATTCAAGGTTCAACGGGCGCTCAAGGTATTCAAGGTGTTCAAGGAATAACGGGAACGCAAGGTGCGGGAGGAACAATAGCGTATTACGCTTCCTTTTATAGCACACAAGACCAAAATGCAGTCGCAGTTGATACGGAAACATTAACCACTTTGAATAACACCGCTTTTTCAAATGGTGTTTCAATTGTTTCTAATTCACAAATAACTTTTGCTCATTCGGGAGTTTATGGATTGAATTTTTCAATTCAATTTTACAATCAAGGTGGTGGAGGTAGTGGAACAGAAGTGGATGTATGGTTGAAAAAGAATGGTAACGATGTTGCCGACTCAAATACAAAATATGTTGTTCAAAGTAATGCTCCGTATCAAGTATCTTCGTTAGATTTTCTATTGGATGTTTCGGCAAATGATTATTATGAAATTGCTTGGTCAACAAAAAACACTTCAATAATATTTGAATATAGCGGAGCAGTTGCTCCCGCTCCCGCTATTCCTTCAGTTATATGTAATGTTTATCAAGTTACATATACGCAATTGGGCGCACAAGGTATTCAAGGTGTTCAAGGTATTCAAGGGATTACGGGAATTCAAGGCGCTCAAGGAACACAAGGTGTACAAGGTAATGATGGTGCTTTTGGAGGTGCTACATTTGACTACACTTTTGACTCAAGCACAACTGCATCTGACCCTACTTTAGGTAAAGTTCGTCTGAACAATGCTACTCAAAATTCTGCTACGCAGATGTACATTGATGATTTAGACGACAACGGAACGGACATTTCATCTTTCTTGCAAACCATAGATAGTGTAACAAGTCTAATCAAAGGATATGTAAGAATAGCCAATAGAACGGATGCGAGTCAATACTTGCTCTTTCAAATTTCTGATTTAACTGACAACACGGGTTGGTGGACAATTGATATTAACAACCAAGCGTTTTCAGCCACATCTCCATTTTCTAATTTGGAAGATGTGATTGTATCTTTTGTAACAACGGGCGACAAAGGGGCGCAAGGAACACAAGGTATTCAAGGTACAACGGGTTCTCAAGGCGCAACGGGCGCTACGGGGTCGCAAGGCGCTACGGGAGCGCAAGGTTCTACGGGAGCAACGGGTTCGCAAGGTGCTACGGGCGCTCAAGGTACTACGGGTTCTGCGGGTAGTCAAGGTACGCAAGGAATTCAAGGAGTAAGAGGCGCTCAAGGAACTGATGGAACGCAAGGTGCTATTGGTAGTCAAGGTACAACGGGTAGTCAAGGAACAACGGGTTCAACGGGTTCGCAAGGAACTGCGGGGATACAAGGTGCAACGGGTGCAACGGGAAGTCAAGGTGCAACGGGTTCTACGGGGTCGCAAGGGACAACGGGAGCGCAAGGTTCAACGGGCGCAACGGGAAGTCAAGGCGCTACGGGCGCTCAAGGAACTACGGGCGCTCAAGGAACGCAAGGTATTCAAGGAAGGCAAGGAACAACGGGTTCTACGGGGTCGCAAGGCGCTACGGGTTCTACGGGTTCACAAGGCACTACGGGGACACAAGGTGCAACGGGTGCTACGGGCGCTCAAGGCGCTACGGGTTCAACGGGGTCGCAAGGTACAACGGGAACACAAGGTTCAACGGGTGCTACGGGCAGTCAAGGCGCTACGGGTTCTCAAGGTTCAACGGGCGCAACGGGCAGTCAAGGAATTCAAGGTATTCAAGGGATAACGGGTGCTACGGGCGCTCAAGGTGCTACGGGTTCTACGGGTTCGCAAGGAACTGCGGGGACACAAGGTGCAACGGGTGCTACGGGCAGTCAAGGTGCTACGGGTTCAACGGGTTCGCAAGGAACAACGGGTTCTCAAGGTTCAACGGGCGCTACGGGCAGTCAAGGTTCAACGGGCGCAACGGGCAGTCAAGGTGCTACGGGCAGTCAAGGTTCAACGGGTACAACGGGTTCACAAGGCGCTACGGGGTCACAAGGTGCTACGGGCGCTCAAGGAACTACGGGCGCTCAAGGAACGCAAGGTGTTCAAGGAAGTCAAGGAACACAAGGTGTTCAAGGAACGCAAGGTGTACAAGGTAATGATGGTGCTTTTGGAGGTGCTACATTTAACTATACCTTTGATTCAAGCACAACTGCTTCAGACCCAACTTTAGGTAAAGTTCGTCTTAACAATGCTACTCAAAACTCTGCTACGCAGATGTACATTGATGATTTAGATGATAATGGTACTGATATTTCAACATTTTTACAAACCATAGATAGTGTCACAAGTCTTATTAAGGGTTATGTAAGAATTGCTAATAGAACGGATGCAAGTCAATACCTACTCTTTCAAATTTCTGATTTGACTGACAATGTAGGTTGGTGGACAATAGATATAAATAACCAAGCATTTTCAGCGACATCCCCATTTTCTAATTTGGAAGATGTGATTGTTTCTTTTGTTACAACGGGTGACAAAGGCGCTCAAGGAACGCAAGGTATTCAAGGCACAACGGGTTCTCAAGGTTCAACGGGTTCTACGGGTTCACAAGGAACTACGGGCGCTCAAGGCGCTACGGGCGCAACGGGGAGTCAAGGTGCTACGGGTGCTACGGGCGCTCAAGGAGCAACGGGCAGTCAAGGTGCTACGGGTACAACGGGTTCACAAGGAACTACGGGCGCTCAAGGCGCTACGGGCGCAACGGGAAGTCAAGGTGCAACGGGTTCTACGGGAAGTCAAGGAACAACGGGTTCACAAGGCGCTACGGGCGCAACGGGCAGTCAAGGCGCTACGGGTTCAACGGGCGCTCAAGGAACTACGGGTTCTCAAGGTTCAACGGGCGCAACGGGAAGTCAAGGCGCTACGGGCGCTCAAGGAACTACGGGCGCTCAAGGAACGCAAGGTATTCAAGGAAGTCAAGGTTCTACGGGTTCTACGGGCAGTCAAGGCGCTACGGGTTCAACGGGCGCTAAAGGAACAACGGGTTCACAAGGTGCTACGGGT